>OBLI01001363.1_pt1 | contig 24113 bp, 15 predicted proteins | sample 1519701 | NCBI WGS metagenome assembly OBLI01 (sample SAMEA3663005, study PRJEB22513) | pig gut metagenome | biome: pig gut; feature: pig-associated habitat; material: faeces | place: France | collected 2012
GACCACCGTAACCGATGTCGTAAGAAGCACCGTCACCACCGATAATCCACTGGCTGCGCTTTACGAGATAGTGGTCGAGAGTCTGAAGCTCCTGGCATACAGGACAACCCTTGGCAGCATTCTCGGCAATCAGCGGCTTAAGCTTAGCGGCAGCAGCCTTAGAGGCATCTGCATCGTCCTTGCCGGCAATCCACTCGCGGGCAGCTTCCTTGTATTCCTCAGAAACCTTGTCGCTCTCGAGCATCTCGTTGAGCAACTTCTCTACACGCTCCTTCATCTTCTTGTTACCGAGCACCATACCCAGACCGAACTCGCAGAAGTCCTCGAACAGTGAGTTGTCGAAGGCAGGACCCTGACCCTTGGCGTTGGTGGTGTAAGGAGTAGAAGGAATAGAAGCTGAATAGATAGAAGAGCAACCGGTAGCGTTGGCGATAATCTCACGGTCACCGAAGAGCTGAGAGATCAGTTTGACGTATGGTGTCTCACCGCAACCAGAGCAAGCTCCAGAGAACTCAAACAGAGGCTGTGCGAACTGAGAGTTCTTCACATTGCTCTTGATGTCAACGAGATCCTGCTTGCTGGTAACCTTCTTTGTGAGGTAGGTCCAGTTGGCTGCTTCCTTCTGCATGTCGGCGTTGTCGGGATTGAACGGAACCATAGTGAGGGCCTTGCCGAGCTTAGGATTACCCGGGCAGACATCAGCACAGTTACCGCAACCGAGACAGTCGAGAACAGATGGCTCGATAACGAAGTGCATACCCTTCATGGCTGCAGGAGCCTTCATCTCAATAGATGCACCCTCATAGCCACCAGCGAGTTCCTCGTCGGTGAGAACGAACGGACGGATAGCTGCGTGAGGACATACGTAAGAACACTTGTTACACTGGATACAGTTGGCTGAGTTCCATGAAGGAACGAATGCCTCTACACCACGCTTCTCATACTGTGCAGTACCGGTCATCCAAGTACCATCGACAGTGTCGTGCTTAACGAAGTCAGATACCTTCAGAAGGTCACCGGCCTGAGCGTTGATAGGACGAACAAGCTCCTTAACGAATGCGGGAGCGTCATCCTCCTTAACTGCGTCGTCGGGGAGGTTGGCCCACTCGGGATCTACAGCGAGAACCTTGTACTCACCACCGCGGTCAACGGCAGCATAGTTCATGTTGACAACGTCCTCACCCTTCTTGCCGTAAGACTTAACGATGAACTTCTTCATCTGCTCGATGGCAAGGTCAACGGGGATAACCTCAGAGATGCGGAAGAATGCCGACTGGAGGATGGTGTTGGTGCGGTTGCCCAGACCAATCTCCTGTGCAATCTTGGTGGCATTGATATAATAAACCTTGATGTTCTTCTGAGCGAACACACGCTTCACCTTGTTAGGAATGAAGTTGATGAGCTCCTCACCATCGAAGATAGTGTTCAAGAGGAACGAACCGTTCTGACGGATACCACGTGTAACATCGTACATGTGCAGGTAGGCCTGAACATGGCATGCAACGAAGTTTGGTGTGGTGATCTGATATGTAGAGCGGATGGGCTCGTCGCCGAAACGGAGGTGTGAGCAAGTGAAACCACCCGACTTCTTTGAGTCGTAAGAGAAGTAAGCCTGGCAGTGCTTGTCGGTGTTCTCACCGATAATCTTTACAGAGTTCTTGTTGGCACCTACAGTACCGTCGGCACCCAGACCGAAGAACTTGCACTCCTGAATTGACTGTCCACCGAGAGCCATCTCCTCAACCTCTGGCAGAGAAGTGAATGTCACGTCGTCAACGATACCAACAGTGAAGTGGTTCTTTGGCTCGGGCAACTCGAGGTTGTTGAATACAGAGATAATCTTGGCAGGAGTAACGTCGGAAGAACCAAGACCGTAGCGACCGCCAACGATGAGAGGACGGTTCTCCACGTCATAGAATGCGCTCTTCACGTCGAGATACAGAGGCTCACCCTCAGCTCCCGGCTCCTTTGTACGGTCGAGCACGGCAATGCGCTTGCAGCTCTTTGGTACGGCAGCGATGAGGTGCTTTACAGAGAAAGGACGATAGAGGTGAACGCTGATCATACCAACCTTCTTGCCCTCCTTGAGCAGGTGGTCGATGGCCTCGCGGGCAGCCTCGGTGGCAGAACCCATGAGGATGATAACGTTCTCAGCATCCTCAGCACCATAGTAGTTGAAGAGGTGATACTCACGACCGGTGATCTCAGAGATCTTGCCGAGGTAGTATTCAACAACCTCAGGCACCTTGTCGTAGTACTTGTTGCAAGCCTCACGATGGGTGAAGAATGTCTCGGGGTTCTCGGCAGTACCACGAGTAACAGGACGCTCAGGAGAAAGAGCACGGTCGCGGAATGCCTTGATATCAGCGGGGTCAACCAAAGGACGGATGTCCTCCTGGTCCATTACCTCAATCTTGTGATACTCGTGAGAAGTGCGGAAGCCGTCGAAGAAGTTTACGAAGGGCACCCAAGTCTTCAGAGTAGCGAGGTGGGGAACTGCTGTGAGGTCCATAACCTCCTGAACAGAACCAGAGCAGAACATGGCAAAACCAGTCTGGCGGCATGCCATAACGTCCATGTGGTCACCGAAGATACAGAGAGAGTGAGAAGCCAATGTACGTGCCGACACGTCGAACACGCAAGGCAGCAGCTCACCTGCAATCTTATACATGTTAGGAATCATGAGCAGCAGACCCTGAGACGCTGTGAAGGTGGTGGTGAGAGCACCAGCCTGCAGCGAACCGTGAACGGCACCGGCGGCACCGCCTTCCGACTGCATTTCCTGTACACTTACTGTCTGTCCCCAGAGGTTCTTTCTGGTGCGGGCAGACCACTCGTCAACATGCTCCGCCATTGGAGATGACGGTGTGATAGGGTAGATGGCAGCTACTTCAGAGAACATATAGCTCACGTGAGCAGCAGCCTCATTACCATCACAAGTGATAAATTTCTTTTCTTTAGCCATTTTTTATTTAAATAAATTAAATGATTAATATCCTAATTTCAACATTCAATTTTCAACCTTCAATTTAATAAAGGAATCCCAACAACCACAGTGGTATCAGATTGTCCTTTCCCACCTCGGTGTTGTATCGGGCATAGATAGTGTCCTGCCGGAATTTTTTCTTTTCAAAGTCATTCGCGTTGCAAATCTTAAACTTCAGAGAGCCGTCCACCAGATAGAAATCATCCTTAGCCCCTTGGTTTACATTGTGGTCTTTCCACATCGTGTTGACAAAGAATGTCTCCATCACGTCCTGTCTCTTGACTGCAATAGGATAGATGGCATACATCAAGTTGGTGTTGTGCATCATCACCTTGGATGGCTTCTTGGGAAACTCGCAACCCTTGGGGTATATCATATTGATAAGTCGTGCATCCGCAAGATACTTGATGTAGTTCATCACCGTGGCTCGGCTTGTTTCTATTTCCTGCGCCAACCAACTGACGTTGGGGGCTTTGTTGCCTTCAAGGGCGAGCAGGTAGAATAGTTTTTTTATCTTAGTAAGATATTTCAGTTCGATTTGTTTTATTAGCAATATGTCAACCTCCGTCACCATGTTCATGGTCTTAAGCAGGTTTTCAGAGTAGTTGCGCTGCTCCTGAAAGAAGGGATAGAATCCGTGGTGCAGATAATCCTGAAAGAACGACAGTGGAGACACCTTAGGCAGGATGTCCTTAACGATGCGCTCATGGTCGCGTAGGATTTCATCGAGGGTATATGGCCTGAAATGATTTCCCGTCTTGAGGTTGAGAAACTCGCGAAACGAGAATCCTCTCAGGTTATAACTCTTTACGATGTTGTTGAGCTCAGGGTTTTCCTCTTTGAGTCGCATCACGCTCGAACCGGTGAAAACTATCTTGAGATTGGGATACATGTCGTAACACTTTCTCAGTTCCGGACTCCATTCCGGGTGCTTGAACACCTGGTCGATAAGCAGAACCCTACCACCCTCATTGTAGAACTCACGGGCAAAGTCGGCTATGCCGCGACCCTGGAAATAGAAGTTATTCATATTCACATAAAGGCATTTGCGGTCATTGACGTCAAAGTGTTCCTTAGCATATTGCAACAGGAATGTTGTCTTGCCAATACCTCGGGTACCCTTGATGCCAATCAGGCGGTCATTCCAATTGATTTCGTCCATCAGTGTCCTGCGGACGGATGCATTGGTATGCTCCACCAGGTAGGTATGTGTTCTGAAGAATTCTTCCATTTTTGCCTTTTATCCTCTATTTTGGGCACAAAGTTAATAATAAATTTGGAAATTGCAAACTCTATATGGCAAAATATCAAAAAAAAATTGTAATTTTGTGCCCGAAAAGGATAATTTGCCTCTTTTTGGGGCGTTTTTGTATGTTTATAGATAAAATATGAATTGATAAAATGGACAAGACATTACATATCTTCAATCCTGGCCACGACCTTGCTCTGGCCACAGATGTTGATAATTTCACACCTCCGCATGCTGCACGTGCATTGCGTGCGTCGCTCGATTATATCCCTGCCTTGTGGGCAAAGGATGGCGATGTTGTCCTGGTAGGCGATATTGCCCATGCCCGACGCACTTTTACCCGACTATCGCAGCAGGTGGCTAAATATCGCAGGTGGCATGAGCCAGAGGTGGAGTTTATTGAGGAGAGACAACTGCGTGATTACGCCTTCACAAGCATCAATCCGTGGGGATGGGACAGGGCGTTGGTGTATTCGTTGCGTCGTCATGGGGTGGATGAGGGTTTGCTGCCCGAAGCCGAAGTGCTTCAGAGAGTGCGTGAAGAGTCACACCGTCGCACTGCCATGCACCTCCTCGCCCAGATAGGGATATCCGAGGCTTTCGAGTGCTCTACGCTAAATACCATCCACGATCTTATATTTAAATATAATAAGGTGGTGGCAAAGGCACCATGGAGCAGTAGCGGCAGGGGCATACGTTTTCTTGACGACACTCTCGACGAGCATACACAGGGATGGTTGCGCAACACACTCAGGCATCAGGGCACAGTGATGATAGAGCCTTTATATAATAAGGTGATGGATTTCGGTATGGAGTTTTATCGTCATCCCGATGGAAAGGTGGAATATTTGGGACTGTCGTTGTTCCAAACCGTTAATGGAGCATATACGGGCAATCTCCTTGCTACTGAGACTGTTAAGCGCGATATCTTGTCGCGATACATATCTCTCGACGACCTAAATGCCTTCACCTCCGCGGCATGCGATTATCTTGGTGCAAATCTCTCTTATACCGGTCCCTTTGGCATCGACATGATGGCATTGGAGGGCAGGCGACTTGCCCTTGCCGAGATCAACCTGCGTCGCACGATGGGGCATGTAGCTCTTGCCATCTCTCCGCTCGACGACGACATACGTCGCGTGATGCATATCGAAACAGGAAATATTTATAAACTCAAAATAAGAATGAGATGAGAATTACTATCTTGACATTATTATTTGTCCTCTGTATGCCGACAATGGCACAGAAAACATTTGTGGAGCGTAGCACAGATGTGCTTAGTGTTACACCAACATTGGCGGCGCTCACCGTGTCGATTGTTGAGAACGACACCAAAGGAATGGCTGAACTCGGACTGAGTACGGCTGCCACAATTGTAGCCAACTATGCCCTAGAGGCATCTATCAAGAAGTCACGCCCCGACGGCACTGGCAACCACTCATTTCCCAGTACGCATACAGCATTGGCCTTCGACGGGGCTACCTATTTGATGAAGCGATATGGATGGAAGTGGGGCATACCTGCCTACGCAGTAAGCACTTACGTGGCATGGGGTAGGGTGTATGCCGATAAGCATGACGTGTGGGACGTACTTGGAGGCGCAGCCCTCGGTACTGCAGCAGCACTTGTATTCACACACTCGCGCAAGAAGGATATCTCGATATCAGTCTCACCATGTGTTATGGGCAATTCGGCCAAGGGACTGCACGCCTCGATAATATTCTGATTGTCTATACACCGCAGAGGTTGCTGTAGGGGCAGTGGGTGCATGCCGTCTTGTCGTCGGTGCATGCGAATGGCTGTTCGGGGTTGAATATCTCGGCAATAATCTGCTCCACGATGTTCATAAACTCCTCACGGTATTTCGACACGTCGGTCACCTTCTCCTTCTCATACACCACCGTAGGGTCGAAGTCTTTACCTGCTGAGTGTTGTATGTAGAGCAATGCCGGCGACACTTCCAGTTTTTCGGGATTCATCATTGGCGACTCATCCACGAGCAGAGAGTAGATGAATGACTGGAGTATGTATCCGTCGTTCTTCTTGTTGTTCTTTCCCGTCTTATAGTCAATCACGCGTATTCGCCTCACTCCGTCGGCACATGTCACACAGTCCATCCTGTCGATACGTCCTCCGATGGTGGTGGTGAGTTGTCCCTCGGCAGTCTTCACATTGATATCCTTCATCACCACATTCTCCAGTCCGAGGATGGTGAACGGGGCAAGGCGGCTGTCAATCTTCAGCAGTTGTTTGATATATGTGATGATCACACTGGCGTTGATAAGTTGGATACCGTTGACAGGGTGCATGATGTCATCCACAACTCCCTTGATGTAGGCGTCGTTGGCCAACAGCTGTTTCAGCGTCTGTGGCTGGATAGTGTGGGATTTATATGCGGCAATGACGCGCTCGTATATTTTTTGTACGGCATCGTGGAATATGTTTCCGAATGTGGGTGCATCAATCTTTCCGTCGTCAGCATCATCCTCCGGTTCGATAATCTCTGCCACATATCTGTAGTAGAATCTCTTCGGGCATTTTTGGTAGATATTCAGCGAACTCGGTGTGAACATCGGGGTGGTGCGTTCTGGATTGCGCTGCTTGTCAAATCGCTTGTGCAGCCTTTCCATCACCTCTTTGGTCTTTTTCTCGTCCTGGCATGTCGTGCTTCCCGCCTCCTGAGGCAATGAGAGTGCCAGTCGTTCAATGTCGTGCCCGCTTTCCACAAGCATCTGTAGCATGAATCGGCTCATCTCGCCCGTTGATGTCACGTCGGCGGCATTGTTATATACGATGGTGATGTCCTCCGCCCTCTGCATCAGTCGGTAGAAATAATAGGCATATATCGACACTTTGTTGTCGATGGTGGTCAGTCCGTGGGCTTTGCGCACGTTATATGGTATGAACGACGTGTCGTTAACTCCCTTGGGCATATTACCCTCGTTGCACGACAACACCAGCAGATGCTCAAAGTCGAGGTTGCGTGTCTCGAGCACTCCCATAAACTGCACTCCCACCACCGGTTCGCCATGGAATGGGATACTCGTTGTGCGCACAATCTCGCCATACAGTCGCATCATCGTGCGTCGGTCAACATCCAGGTCGCCATTGTTCACCAGTTCCAATAATCTGTTCACCACGGTGTATGTGCGGAAGAGTGCCTCCGAGGTGAGTTGGTTGTCTTGCCCTGTGGTTTCCCCGTTTGTGTTGGCATGCCCCTGAGCCATCAGTTTAAGCATAGCTATAGCCCATTCCAGCAATTGCTTGTTGTCATAGTCCTCGGTATGTTGGGCGGCGATGTCTTCCAGCAGCGATGCGAAATGCGTCTGTTGCAGTGGATAACCGGTAGTCACGTTGATGTCGTTAACCTCCTCGGGTATTGAGTGGATGACACTCTGCAGCAAAGCCTCGTCGCACATCACCACCGCCGTTTTTCTGCCGTCGTTGATGCGGTTGCCCTCCTTGAGCCATTGTCCCACATATCTTGCCTGCACGTCTTCAGTCGTTGCCGATGCGTATGTTATTTTTTTCGCTTTTCTGAAGTTGCGGTATATGTCGGCATCATTGGTGTCGAGTTCGTTGGTGAAATAGGGTAGATACTGCTTGATATAATGCCCCGCTTCCGATGGGTTGACGTGTCCTTTCTTGGTCGCTAGATAGTAGTCGTCGAAGTCCCAATAGAACTTTGCCTTTCCCATTTTCTGCAGTTTTGAGAATAGTAGTTGCTCCACTCTCTGCAGTACGTTGAATCCCACGAAGATATATCTGTCGAAGTCGAAATCCACACTGTCGTCTGTCGCCACCTTGCGATAGAGTGCTCCTTCATAGGCAATACCCTGCGCCTCAAGTCGCTCGTTGTACAACCTATAGATGTCGCCAAAGCGGCTCCATATCTTCATAAACCTCTTCTTTAGTTCGGTGGTTTTGTCCTCACTGAAGTTGCTGAAGAAGAGTTTGAGTGTCTCCACTTGCTCTGGCGAGAGATACGACACATCGTCGAGTTCGTGAAGGTCGCGCAGGTTGCAGAACACCTTATTTGCGTCGGCCATATTCTTGTCTATGTCGTCGAAGTCGGCAAGCATCACTTGTCCCCAACCATAGAAATGGTCGAGTGTCTCGTCGCTCTCCGTCACCTCGGTATATGTCTTATACAGGTCGCATATTAACTTTATCTGATCGCCCGTAACCAACTGTGTATGACGGCGGAACAGTTCGCTGATAGTTATATACGATGGACTCCATATCGGTTTGCCTGCCAGTCTCACGAGATGCTCGTTGAGAAACAGTGCCGCACGTTTATTGGGGAACACCACGGCAGTGCGCGACAGGTTGGTGCCATACTTATTTATAATGTCTTCTGCTACGTATTCAAGAAATGTCTTCATATCTTTTTTACTCCTTATATCCCTTAAATAACTTCTTTAACTTCATTGCTATATACGAACCATAGGTAGCCCTTCACATTCTTGTGACCCATGGATGAGAGCAATTGCATATACCCCCTCACCTGGTCGTAATAAGAGTCGCGCGGGTGTCCAAACTTAAAGTCAACGACGGTGATGGAGTCACCATTCATGATGACTCGGTCGGGACGCTGCTCCTCCACTTTTCCGGTGTCGGGATTCACATAAAGGATGGTGCACTCGTTGTAGAGGGTATTGCCCGTGGCAAACCATTCCGCCACCTTGGGGTGGGTGAGTCGCTTGCGCAGCAAACTCACGATGCGCTCCTTGTTGAATTTCTCATCGTATAGCAGTCCGTCCTGTTCGAGTTGCAGTAGCACTCCATCCACATCCTCCGACGTACGAATTTTAGAGAATACGTTGTGCAATATGCAACCAAGCTTCAGATAGCCGTTGCTCTCAGTGTCATCATCGCCCGAGATAAACTCCCTGCTCTTGTTGCTCTGTCGGAACTCCACCTGGGTGTCGTATTCCTCCATCTCCACAATCACTGGCTTCGACGGTTTTTTAAGCACATTCTCCGTCTTGCTATCAGCATTATTCTCCGCCACAGCATTGGCAACATATCTCTTTCCGTATCTGAAGATGAGCTTGCTATCCTTGTCTTCCTCCCCCTCCAGGGTAGCCCCTTCCAGTGAGGCAACCACTTTGGGCAGGGTTTGTTCTATCAGTCGTGCCCTTCGGGATGCAGACTGCCCGCGGTTGCTGATGACATACAGGTTGTCAACAGCCCTTGTAAACGCCACATACAGCAGATTGAGATTATCCACCACGTTCTGACTCTTCTCGATGTTATAGTCATCGGCATATATCGTCTTCTGCAACTCCTGCTTGTAATCCACTGCGAGGAACGGAAGTTGGTTGTATGGCTCTTTCTTCGGACTGCACCATAATTGGTTGCCGCTGAGTTCGTTGGCCCAGTCGCAGAAGGGGATGATCACATTGTCAAACTCCAGTCCCTTGCTTTTGTGTATGGAAATGATGCGTATTCCGTCCTGCTCTCCCACACTGATAGTCTTTCGTGATAACGTGGCGTTCCATTCGTCGATAAAACCTTCTATCTTTCCCGTACTGCTCGCAAGATAGTCGGCGAGATGGTCATAGAAGGCGCATATATATGCCTCTTCGCCCTTTATCTTCGACAGGTTGAAGATACGGTATATTTTCTCCACGGTCTCGAAGAGGGGCATGGCTGCCAGAGCCTCCATATTGGCGGTATATTCCTCAGGCAGCAGTGATGCGAGCGGTTGTCCCGTCAGAAGCAGTTGGTTGTCGCTGATGCCCGGTTGTGCCCCCCCCTGTTGATACAGTTTGGCAAGTGTGGCTTGGATGAGCATCTCGTCGGGATGAGTGAGCAGATACAATGCGTTGATGATAATCCTCACCGTGATAGACACATTGAGTTGGAATGCCTCGTCGCTGATGATGCGCAAGTCGGGACGCTCTGTGGCAAAATAGCTAGCGATATTCTTGATGTCTTCATTTTTTCTCACCAGTATGGCTATCTTGTTGAGTGGCACCCCGTCGGCTGTCAGACTGTCGATATATCTCTCAATGGCAGCCATCATATCCTCGTCCTCGCTATCCTTTGGCAGCATTTCCACAACCACCTCACCATTGCCTTTGTTCTTTTCCTTGTATTTCTGTTCTACGTCGGCGTATGCGGTCTTCAGTTGCTCTGACATTTCGCTGCAGTAATCCTTCATGTCGGCACATTCAATACCTGCCGCCTCTACAAAGAAATGGTTGTTGAACTCCACCACATTACCTTGAGAGCGGTAGTTGGTGTCGAGCGTGGTGATGTGCACGGTCTCGTCGGGATTGGCAAATTCCCCGGTGATATTGTTTAGCAGTCGCCAGTCGCCCGAGCGCCATCGGTAGATGCTCTGCTTGACGTCGCCCACGATAAGGTTGGATGATGACTGATGACTCATGCACTCGTTGAGCAGCACTTTGAAGTTGGCCCATTGCACGGTACTCGTGTCCTGAAACTCGTCGATCATGATATGTTCGAGTATTGCTCCTATCTTTTCGAATATGAAAGGCGAGTCGGTGTCTTGTATCAGTGAGTTGAGCAATTGTTGCGTGTCGCTAAGCAGGAATCTGCCTGCCTCGTCGTTCAGTTCCCTCACCTTGCGCTCAATGCTGCCCAATAGCCGCAGTTCGTTGAGGTGCTTCAATGTGGTGAGGGCTGACAGATAGGCCTCGTAATTATCCTTGAAGTCATCTAATGCTCGGTTGAGCAGGGGCCTGAGTTGTTCTTCCACTATTGTGATAATCCTGGCTCGGTCTCTATGGTCTTTCTTCACCCATTTCTCAGAGTCGTAGGCAGCATCCGTCACCAGTTTGCCGATGGCTTTGTCAAGTGCGGTCATATCGCGCAGTTTGATGAAGAATCCGCACACACCGCTACTGCCTCTTGAGAAATCACTCACATCCAGACCGTTGGCGTCGAGGCAATCGAAGAACGTCTTTGCCACTTTCTGAAATTCAGCCTTGGTATTGTCGGCCACCGCCTTGATGTCTTTTATATAATTCCTGAAGAAGTCGGGATTGGCGGTCACCTCGGTCAGTCTCTTGCTCTCCAACTTATAGAAGTCGCGGAAGATGGTGCGTCCGAATGTCTTCAGCGGAGTGATCACATTCCATCCCTTGTCGTCATTGATATTGTCCTGGATATAATCGAGAATCCACTTCATCAGATCGTCGTTCATGCGCAGCGACGCTATCAGTTCATCCACAGCCATGTCTTCCACCTCATAGTCGTTGAGCTCGATTTTCAGGTTGGCGGTGAGATCGAGTTCGCGTGCCAGGTTGCGCAGCACGCGTTGGAAGAACGAGTCGATGGTCTCCACCCTGAAGTTGCTGTAGTGATGCAGCAGCAGGTTGAGAGCTGTGGCTGCACGGCGTCTTACCTCCTTGGGGTCAAGGGGAAGCGACCGGCACACTGCGGCGAGATAGTCGTCAGAGTCGGACAGTTGGTTGGCGATACCATACAATTGACTTAGTATGCGCATCTTCATCTCCTCGGTGGCTTTGTTTGTGAAGGTCACTGCGAGGATATTCCTATAACACTGCGGATTGTCTATCAGCAGTTTGATGTATTCCGTGGCAAGGGTGAATGTCTTTCCGCTTCCCGCGCTTGCCTTATATACTGTTAATGCACTCATATATGCTTACCATTTTCTAAATAATTCTAATGTGAATTTGAATCCTATTTCTTGGAAACTCATACTTAGGAACGACACGAAAGCCCCCAAAGACAGGTATCTCGACTTAAATCCATAACCCAACTCAGTGTAAGGCCTCGTATTGTCGAGCAACAGAAAACTGGCGTATGCCCTTTCCGTCTCCAGATATTTGCCCACCCACGGTGTAAATGCCAAGAACATCAGCGGCGACTCAAATGAGGCATTTGCCCGGAAGTAGGATCGGGACATGTTATACCAATCGCTGTTAACCAACTGAAACTCACCCGACCAATCGTCGTCCCATCCGTCGGGCAGGTAGTTCTCGTGGAAGTTGGTGTAGTCGATGAAGTGGGTCACCTTGCGACTGCTGTAGAATCCGTAACCTGCGCGCAGGTTAAGTATGCGCAGCGATTGCATCTTCCTCTTATACGACGCGTCAAACTCCCATTTCTCGTATTCCATATTGGATTTCATCACGTTCTTTATTCCCCGTTCATAGTTCATCGAGAGCGTGGGCCACGCTGGGGTGGGGGTGTAGGTCATTCTCAGCGACGGGGCAAAACTGTTGTATTTCGTCTCCTTGCCCTCGGCTCTCACGGCTTCCGGGTTGACGGCGGTCCTGCTGTGATACATCAGCGTGGGTGTCATCTCCACCTTACCTATCATATAGTTGAGCGACAGTCGCATGTTGAAGTCGTTGAAATAGTCGGGCAGCTGAAAGTTGGATATCCTGTTGCCGTTGGCCACATCGGCCTCTATCCATCCCCTGTATTTGTTGCTGAAGTTATATCTCAGCGGCGTGTTGAAAAACAGCTGCTTAATCTTGAAGTTGTATCCTATTCGTGGTGTAAACGAGATATAATGCGACTCATTGAATTTCAGTGTGCCACCCATCTTCAGATGATACGAAAGACCCCTTCGTCCGCTGTAGCTGAGATAGAGAGGGTTAATCAGTGGCGACAATCTCACCGATGCTTTTTCGCTTCCTGTAGAGTGGCTGTTGAAGATATGATTGCCGATGATGTCCCATGTGTTCGGTTTTCGCTTTACGGTGGGAATGGTGTCGGTGTTGCCGTAGTGCTCGTCATAGAGTCCACGCTGCTTGGCAGTGAGAGCCATTGGTCGCAGATAGTTCATGGAGAGTCGTTTGTCGGTGATACTGTCGGGTATCGCTCCGTGGCAGTTGAATGAAGCATAGAAGGTGGTTCGGATATGGTTGCCCGTAAACTTGAACATCGTTCTCGCGGTAGAGCGTATCGGTATTATCGACGGGTTCTGGTTGATGTCGCCCATCTCCACATCCACCGAGAACTCCATCATGTCGTATGTACCCAATATCTTTGCATTCACTATTCTTCCCGTCAGGTTATCCACAAGGGCGAATCCTTTAACCAACTGTGTGTTTCTCGCCCGGGGTATATATGACACAATACTGAATTTGTTGCTCACCGGTGTCACTCTGTAGAAATAGAATATCTTGTTCTGCCTGTTGAATGGCGACAGCAACGTGCCCTCAAGCAGGTCGATGGAATATAGGTCGGGTACTATATAGTTGACCATCGTAGGCATGATATTCCCAGAGTGGGGCACAGTGGTCAATTGCAGTTCTTTCTGTATGTCATAGTGCTTTACGTCCTTGAATCTTATCGTTCCGTACATCTCTCCCACAAAACTTCTCTTCCCCTTGGATATGTCGTAGAGCGACGGCACGAGGGCAAGCGAGGCATTGCGCTTGAGTACATCTACATCATATTTTATATATATGTTGCGCGTGGAGTCGCATACCTCGGCTGCAAAGTTGCGGCGGTAGTCATATATACGCTGGATGAGGAGCGAGTCGGATGTCTTGACTCCTCCAAAAGAAATGCTGGACATACATGACAGTATGCCCAGCATTAGTATCTTTATGGACCATTTGCTCTTCATGCGCCCCAAAGGTACGAATTTTTTTTGGGACAGCAAAATATTTCGGCAAATTATCCTAAATATTTCATCAAAATCTTTGCATTGCCGCTGTCGCGCAGCTTTGCTATACTTTTTTCACGTATCTGGCGAACACGTTCGCGGGTAAGACCGAGCTGGTCGCCAATCTCCTCAAGTCCCTTCTCGTGGCATCCTATACCGAAGCACTCGCGGATGATGGTTATCTCGCGGTCCTTAAGCACCTTGCTCAGCACATTGTTGAGCTCCATTGCCATAGACTCATGGTCAACCATACGGTCGGTGCGGCTGTCATCGCCACTCGCCATCACGTCGAGCATGCAGTTGTCCTCACCTTCCTGGAACGGAGCGTCGATCGACACGTGGTGACCGTCGGCCATAAGGCTCTGACCAATCTTCTCCTCGTCGAGCTTGGTCATCTGACTTAACTCCTGTACTGACGGATGACGCTGGTTCTCCTGCTCAAACTTGTTGATCTCGTGGTTGATCTTGTTGAGCGAACCAACTTGGTTGAGAGGCAGGCGCACAATGCGGCTCTGCTCGGCGATGGCCTGCAGGATGCTCTGGCGAATCCACCATACTGCATAAGAGATAAACTTAAATCCTCGTGTTTCGTCAAACTTCTGTGCTGCCTTAATAAGACCAATGTTACCCTCGTCAATCAAATCAGTAAGAGTAAGTCCCTGGTGCTGATACTGCTTGGCTACCGAAACGACGAATCTCAGGTTGGCTGTAACCAACTTGTCCTTGGCTCTCTCGCCTTCAGGACCGCCCTTGCGAATCTTCTGTGCCAGTTCTATCTCCTCGTCGATGGAGATAAGCGGTGCACGACCGATTTCAACAAGATACTTGTCCAGAGCCTCGCTCGAACGGTTTGTAATACTCTTCTGAATCTTTAATTGTCTCATCTTAAAAAATACCTATTTTATATCTAACTAACTGTAATTCAATTAATTAGGGTGCAATCCCCCCAAAATCGATGCAAAGTTACGAAAAAATACCATAAGTTGTACACTTGACACTATAAATTTATTCTTTTTTAACACAAAGGTAAAGGAACGGCAATTTGATGGCATTAGCACACCCGATTGTAATGCCATAAAAAATCCGCACTTAGATTTTTCTAAGCGCGGATTATTTTATACTATAAATTATTTACTAATTTATTATTTATTTACGGGTATCTTCTCGACACGACGCTGATGGCGACCGCCCTCAAACGTGGTCTTGAAAAACTCGTCCATGATTGCTCCTGCTGTCTTGTTGTCGATGAATCGACCTGGCATAACAAGTACGTTGGCATCGTTGTGCTGACGGCACAGATGGGCAATCTCAGGAATCCAAGCAAGACCTGCGCGAACTCCCTGATGCTTGTTGAGAGTGATGCTGATACCCTCACCACTACCGCAAATGGCAATGCCGGGATATACTTCTCCGCTCTCAATGGCTTCGCCTAAGGCATGGCCAAAATCGGGATAATCGCAGCTGAGGTCGCTATATGTGCCGAAATCCTTGTAGGCATAGCCATGCTCGTCCAAGTACTGGAGCACATATTTCTTTAATGCGAAACCTGCGTGATCGCAAGCTACTCCAACTGTCTTTACTTCCATATTACAACATCGCTTTTACTTGTTCGTAAACGTTCTGACCGGTGTAGCCGAGCTTCTCGTCGAGAACCTTGTAAGGAGCTGAGAAACCGAAGCTCTCAAGTCCCCAAATCTTTGACTCGGGAGCAGCACCAATCAGGAAGCCCTGGAGGTTGACAGGCAGACCGGCGGTCATACCGAATACCTTGGCTCCGACAGGAACAACGCTCTGCTGATACTCGGCACTCTGAGTGCGGAACAGACCCTCAGAAGGTACACTCACGATGCGCACCTTGACACCATCCTTGCGGAGGAGTTCGGCACCGCTGACGAGGGTCGATACCTCTGAACCTGTGGCAACGAGTACTACATCGGGATTCTCATCTGAACCTGCCACTATATAACCTCCCTTGCGAGCCTGCTCATAGTCGTTGCCCTCGGGAAGGTTGTTGATGTTCTGACGGCTGAAGATAAGGGCTGTAGGTGTGTCCATATTCTCCATTGCCATTGCCCAAGCTACGGTTGTCTCCTTGGCATCGGCAGGACGGAGTACGAGGCAAGAGTTCTTGCCGGCATGGTTCTTCAACTTCTCCATCAGGCGGATCTGTGCCTCCTGCTCAACTGGCTCGTGGGTAGGTCCATCCTCACCAACACGGAATGCATCGTGGGTCCAAATGAACTTAACGGGCAATTGCATGAGGGCTGCCATACGTACGGCGGGTTTCATATAATCTGAGAATACGAAGAATGTTCCGCATGCGGGGATTACACCACCATGCAGAGACATACCGATGCAGCAGCATGCCATAGTGAGCTCGGCAACACCTGCCTGGAAGAATGCACCACTGAAATCTCCCTTGACGAGAGCCTTGGTCTGCTTCAGGAATCCGTCGGTCTTGTCGGAGTTGGAGAGGTCGGCTGATGCGCAGATCATATTGGGTACCTGCTGTGCCAATACGCTTAGACAAGCGGCTGATGCACTACGTGTGGCATCGTTGTCCTTCTGCACGCACTTGCTCCAGTCAATCTTGGGAGCCTTGCCGCTAAACCACTCTGCCTGCTGGGCAGCCTTCTCAGGATTAGCATCGGCCCATGCCTTCTCCTCGGCATAACGCTCGGCGCAAATGCCCTTGAGTTCCTCGGCACGCTTGGCATAGAGTTCCTTGACCTCGGGGAAGATCTGGAAGGGGTTCTCGGGATCGCCACCAAGGTGCTTGATAGTGTTGATAAAGGCGTCGCCACCAAGAGGAGCACCGTGAGTCTTGCAGTTGGCTTCATAAGAAGAACCGTCAGCCTTGAGGGCTCCCTTACCCATGATACACTTACCGATGATGAGGGTAGGTTTGCCTTCCACCTTCTTTGCCTTGTCGAGAGCCTCGCGAATCTGATCGACGTCGTTACCGTTGATCTCGAATACCTCCCAACCAAGGGCACGATACTTGGCGGCTGTGTCCTCGTTCATAACTTCCTTGGTCTCAGTAGAGAGCTGGATGTCATTGCAGTCGTAGAACATGATGAGGTTGTCAAGACCGAGAACTGATGCAATACGAGCTGCACCTTGAGAAATCTCCTCCTGGATACCACCGTCGGAGATATATGCATATATTGTCTCCTTATCGAAGGTGGGGTTTCCTGTGTGGGCAGCCAAGAACTTGGCGGCAATGGCAGCACCTACGGCAAACACATGACCCTGACCGAGAGGACCTGAAGTGTTCTCAATACCACGGGCTATCTCAAACTCGGGGTGACCGGTGGTGGGAGAACCCCACTGACGAAGCTGAGCAAGTTCATCGAGGGTAAACTTGCCGATAAGGGTAAGCTGTGAATAGAGCATCGGAGCCATGTGGCCGGGATCGAGGAAGAAACGGTCGCGACCTACCCACTCGGGATTCTGGGGGTCATACTTCAGGTACTCGCTATAGAGCACGTTGATAAAGTCTGCACCACCCATGGCACCACCGGGGTGTCCACTCTTTGCTTTTTCTACAGCTGAGGCAGCGAGGATACGGATGTTATCCGCTGCCTTGTTCATAAGATTCTTGTCATTCATCTTTTTAAAGTTTTATAATGAGTTACATGTTTTTACTTAAGAGATTGTGATATCGGCTGCAAAGATACTATTTTATATCGAGAACAACGATAGATTTGGCAGGAATTTTCACTGTAAGCACGTTTTTCTTCAGTTTTGCGTCCTTAAATGCAGTGGGAACTACTACCTGAGTGTTGTCGAAGTCGTTGTAGTCGGTGATATTCTTGCAGGTGAGGATGCGGCCGCTCACTGACTTTGCCTGAGCTCCGTCGAGGTTGATGGTGAGGGTCTGAGCCTTGTCGAGGCATACGTTGGCAAGCGACATGATGATGCTGCCATCGGCCTTCTTGGCGGCTGAGGTGCTCACGGCAGGTACCTTGCGACCATCCTTGGCATGCTGGTCACCGCGTACCTCTATCGAATCAACGTTAACATCGCAAGGAAGATAGGTGGCCTCCTGGAATCCCTTGTACATCTCAAAGACGTGATAGGTGGGAGTGAGAACCATGTGACCGGTGCCCTTCTGGTCGGTGAGGATCATCGACTGGAGCACGTTGACAACCTGTGCGATGTTGGCCATGCGCAGACGGTCGGTGTGACGATGGAAGACATTGAGTGAGAGCGCTGCCACGAAAGCGTCGCGCATGGTGTTTTGCTGATAGAGGTGACCGGGGATTGTACCGGGTTCCTCGTCCCACCATGTTCCCCATTCGTCGAGCAACAGACCAATCTTCTTGTCGGGGTCCTTCTTGTCCATAATGGCGGCATGACGCTTGATGACATCTTCTACCTCAAGGCACTTGCCCATTGTCCAATAATATTCATCTGGATTGAACTTGAGGGCGGCTCCCTTGCTTCCTGACCATCCTGTAACAGTGTAGTAATGGAGGGATATACCGTTCATGGTGTGACCAGCCTTGTCCATCAGCACCTTTGTCCAGTTCCAGTCGTAGTCGCTCGCACCACTGGCAATCTTATACAGATTGTTGCCGTCGTAGTTGCGGCAGTAGGTCTGGTAGCGACGATAGAGGTCGGCATAGTATTCGGGAAGCATGCTTCCGCCGCAACCCCAACTCTCGTTACCTACACCGAGGAACTTTACCTTCCATGCCTTGTCGCGACCGTTCTGACGACGCAGTTTTGCCATAGGGGTATCACCGTCGCTGGTCATATACTCCACCCACTTGGCGAGCTCCTCAACAGTGCCGCTACCTACGTTGCCGCTGATGTAAGGCTCGCAACCGAGCATCTCACAGAGATTAAGGAACTCGTGAGTACCGAAGGAGTTGTCCTCGATGGTGCCTCCCCAGTTGTTGTTCTGCATCTTTGGACGCTTTTCCTTAGGACCGATACCGTCCATCCAGTGATACTCGTCGGCGAAGCATCCGCCCGGCCAACGGAGTACGGGAATCTGAAGGGCCTTAAGGGCATCGAACACATCCTTACGATAACCATTGATATTAGGTATCTGGGAGTTTTCACCTACCCAGAGACCTCCGTAGATACATGAACCGAGGTGCTCGGCAAACTGGCCATAGATTTCCTTGTAGATTTTCTGCTTGCCCTGATCGGCGTGGATAGTCACAGTTGCATTTTCTGCAAACACTGCTGCAGACATCGCTGCAGACAGTGTTATAGTTGTAAGTACTCTTTTCATCTTTAATTTTTTGGAAAGCATTTTTTTTTCAATAATTTCGCTGCTTTGCAACAATTAAGCCTTATTATCAACAGCTGCCTGTTCAATGGCAAGACCGCGCTTGTAGTTCTCGATCCACTTGTTGAATCCGGCTACATCCTCGGCTGTCGGAGCAATCTCAACGCCAGTGTTGCCTGCGAAGACATTCGACTCAAGCCAATCGGCGAGGGTAGAACCATTGTTATTATTAACAAGGTAGGATGCAAGAAGGGCGATACCCCATGCTCCACCTTCGCCTGCGGTCTCCATTACGGAGATGGGAGAGTTGATGGCAGCTGCGAGGACACGCTGACCTACACCCTTGGTCTTGAATAAACCGCCATGACCGGTGATACGGTCAACCTTGACATGCTCCTCGTTGAAGAGAATGTCATTACCTATCTTAAGCACACCGACAGAGGCGTAGAGGTTGGCGCGCATGAAGTTGGCAAGATTGAACTTGTCGTTGGCTGAGCGCACGAACATCGGGCGACCTTCGGCAAGACCTGTAACTGGTTCGCCTGAGATATAGTTGTAGGCGATAAGTCCACCACAATCGGCATCACCTGTAAGGGCATTGTTATAGAGTTTGCCGAACACCTCGTTCATATCTACCGGGATACCAAGCAGTTGCTGATATTCCTTAAAGAGATTCACCCAGGCGTTGAGGTCGCTGGTGCAGTTGTTGCAGTGAACCATTGCCACGAGTGAGCCATCGGGTGTTGTCACCATATCGATCATCTCGTAGGGTTTGCTGAGGTCTTTCTCCAATACTATCATTGAGAAGGAAGAAGTTCCTGCAGACACATTACCAGTGCGCTGCTTTACGGCGTTGGTGGCTACCATACCGGTGCCAGCATCGCCTTCGGGAGGACAGAGTGGAATACCTGGTTTCAGGTGTCCAGAGATGTCGAGTTTATTTGCACCCTCTGCAGTAAGGAAACCGGCATTCTCGCCAGCATTCAACACCTCAGGCAGAATGTCGAGCAATGTCCAGTTGAATCCCTTGGGAGCAATGAGCTTGTTGAATTTCTCAACCATAGCGGCAGAGTAGTTGTGTGTTTCGGGATCGATAGGCAGCATACCTGAGGCATCGCCTATGCCAAGCACCTTATTGCCGGTGAGTTGCCAGTGGATGTAGCCGGCAAGAGTGGTAAGGAAGTCAATGTCTGCCACATGCTCCTCGTTGTCGAGGATTGCCTGATAGATGTGTGAGATGCTCCAACGGAGAGGAATGTTATAAACGAATAGCTCCGACAGTTCTGCGGCTGCCTTGGCGGTATTGGTGTTGCGCCATGTGCGGAAGGGAACGAGAATATTCTGTTGCTCGTTGAAGGCCATATAGCCGTGCATCATGGCACTGATGCCAATAGCGGCAAGTTCCTCAATCTCGATTTCATACTCGGCAAGCACGTTCTTGCGAAGGTCGGCATAGCAGTCCTGTAAGCCATACCAAATGGCCTCGGTACTGTAGGTCCAGAGTCCGTCAACAAGCTGGTTTTCCCATTCGTGACTTCCCTGTGCTATAGGATTGTTCTCACCGTCGATGAGAACGGCCTTGATACGGGTAGAGCCAAACTCGATACCGAGAATGGCTTTACCCTGTTGGATTGTTTCTTTTGCTGTCATTTTCATCTTTTATTAAACACAGAGACACTGAGCCACAGAGGATGTAATTCATTTCAAAAAAGGACTTGAAGAAAACTCTGTATCTCTGAGTCTCTGTGTTCATTAATTAATTATTTGAGTGCCTTGTTGAGCATGTAATATACCTCGTTGTTGCGAAGCTGGTTCTTGAATCCGCTGATAGTGGTGTTCTTGTCGATGTTGACATATTCGATACCTACCATCTCGGCGAAGTCTTCCCAATACTCGGCAGTGATGTCGTAAGAGAATGCACTGTGGTGAGTACCACCTGCGAGAATCCATGCACCAGCACCGATTTCGAATGTAGGCTGCGGAACCCAGAGAGCGGATGCTACGGGGAGCTTGGGCATTGGCTTAGGTTCGATACACTCTACCTCACTTGTGATAAGACGGAAGCGGTTGCCGAGGTCAACTACTGTGGCCTTGATACCCTTACCGGTCTTGGATGTGAAGACAAGACGGGCTGTCTGCTCCTTGCGGATACCGATACCGAGGAAGTGTACCTCAAGTGTGGGTTTGTCAACTGCGATGAGAGGACATACCTCAAGCATGTGGCTCTGGAGAGATGATGTGCAGTCGGCTGCAAAGTTGAGTGTGTAGTCCTCAAGGAACGAGCAACCCTTGGCAAGACCCTGGTTCATCACCCACAGTGAGCGATAGAGGCAGGCGGTCTTCCAGTCACCCTCGGCACCGAAACCGATACCCTCGGCCATCAGACGCTGAGAGGCAAGACCGGGAATCTGGTCGAAACCGATGAAGTTCGGGTCGTTGATATCTGCCTCACCAAGGTCGTCGAAGTTGGTGGTGAAGGCTGTGGCACCCTCTTCCTTCAACACGCGACGCAGAGCAATCTCGGCCTTTGCAGCATGCTTTACCTTCTCCCAATATACCTCTTCGCCCGACTCGTCGATCTTGATGGTGTAGGCCTTCTTGTATTCCTCAACAAGTGCATCTGCCTCTTCGTCAGACACCTGCTTCCAATACTCCATGAGGTTAGATACTGGATAGTAGTCAACATGATAACCAAGACGCTGCTCAAACTCAACACGGTCACCGTCGGTAACGGCTACGTTGTTCATGTTCATACCGAACATCAGACAGCGCACGTTGTGAGCGTCGGCAACGGCAGCTGCAACGCGCGACCAAACGGCGATGCTCTCCTGAGCTTCGGCGCTCTTCCAATGACCAACAACAACCTTGCGGGGAATACGCATGCGGCTGCAGATATGACCGAACTCGATGTCGCCATGAGCCGACTGGTTGAGGTTCATGAAGTCCATGTCGATGGTGTCCCATGGCAACTCTGCGTTATACTGGGTGTGGAAGTGGAGAAGAGGCTTCTGGAGTGCCTGCAGACCCTTGATCCACATCTTGGCGGGAGAGAAGGTGTGCATCCATGTGATGATACCAACACACTTCTCGTCGTTGTTGGAAGCCTTCATAATGGCTTCTACCTCTGCCGATGAATTGGCAGTGCCCTTATAAACTACCTTGATAGGCAGGCGGCCAGAGTCGTTGAGACCGGCTACCATTTCCTTTGAGTGACTATCAACTGCTACTACTGCATCACCTCCATAAAGGAGCTGTGCACCTGTTACGAACCATACTTCGTAGTTGTCAAATGCTTTAACCATGACTTTAAGTTTTTAATTTTGTTAGATTTATATATTATTGTTTTTTTAATGTTTTTTCTGACCGTAATAAGCGTTGGGACCATGCTTGCGGCTGAAATGCTTCTCAACAAGCAAGGGATTCATTGTGGTCCATGGATTGAGGGTGAACGAGATATATGCCATCTTTGCCACCTGCTCCATTACTACGGCGTTATACACTGCATTGTCAGCATCCTTGCCCCATGAGAAAGGACCATGGTTCTTCACCAATACTCCGGGAGTGTGAACAGGATTGATGTTGCCATTCTTAATACGCTTCACAATGACATTACCGGTCTCGAGCTCGTAGTCGCCCTTTACCTCTGCCTCTGTCATGGCATCGGTGCAAGGGATTGAGTCGTGGAAATAGTCGGCATGGGTAGTTCCGATATTTGGAATGTCCTTACCAGCCTGTGCCCAGGCTGTGGCATAGGTGGAGTGGGTGTGTACAACACCGCCGATTTCGGGGAAGGTGCGATAGAGAACAAGATGGGTAGGGGTGTCGGATGAGGGATTGAGATTTCCTTCTACAACCTTACCTGTCTGCAGGTCAACAACCACCATATCTGATGCCTTCATATCGTCATAGCTTACGCCTGACGGTTTGATTACAACGAGGCCTTTCTCTCGGTCAATACCCGAAACGTTGCCCCATGTGAAGATTACAAGATTGTGTTTTACAAGGTCGAGATTTGCCTTGAAAACTTTTTCTTTAAGTTCCTCTAACATAGTCTTTTTCCTTTCTTTATTAAATTTATAGATAATGTATTATTTTTGATATATATAGGGACTCAAAGTTTGAAATTCGGGTCCTCTTTGTATGCATGTTTATTGAAACGGTAGAGAAATGCTCCGCGCTTGGATGACGTCTTGTCGATGAGTTCGGTCTTCTCTATAAAATCCATTTCCTTGATGCGCTTGCGGAAGTTGCGCTTGTCCATTTCCTCTCCGTTGATGGCCTCATACAGATGCTGTAGCTGGGTTAGCGTGAAGAGTGGGGGAAGGAGGCGGAAACCTACTGGTTCGCGCGACACTTTTTCCTGCATCATTTTCCGTGCCTTTATTATCATCTTGTTGTGGTCGGAGTACATCGTCGGCACGTTGTCGATGTTTACCCATTCCACTCCGTGCTGCCTGCGCAGCTCATCGTCATAATCTTTTACGTTAATCAGCGCATAATAGGCTATTGATATAACTCGTTCGCCTGGGTCACGGTCAACGTTACCAAATGCTCCTACCTGACGCATAAACAGTTTGTTCAGACCTGTAAGTTCTGCAAGCACTCGGTTGGCTGCCTCGTCAATACTCTCGTCATGACGAACAAAACCACCATAAAGTGACCATTCACCACGGCCCGGATCCATTTGGCGCCTGCCTATCAGCACACGCAATTCGCCTTCGTCGAAGCCAAAGATAATACAGTCAACCGAGACGAATACCTTGTGATAATTTCCGTAAAAACCAGTCATAAATGTCTTTATATTTTTGTTTTATTGACGGGACGGCGTGCATCTTGCAAATTGTTTCGCATGTACTCAACTTTTTGGGAGTTAAGGAGTTAAGGAGTTATCGCTCCCGTTGGTCGCTAGGAGTTAAGCCATTAGTTTGGAGCATTGGGTATAAGCGCAACAACATTTGGCTTAACTCCTTAACTCCTTAACTCCTTAACTCCTTAACTCCTTAACTCCTTAACT
>OBLI01001364.1_pt1 | contig 24078 bp, 13 predicted proteins | sample 1519701 | NCBI WGS metagenome assembly OBLI01 (sample SAMEA3663005, study PRJEB22513) | pig gut metagenome | biome: pig gut; feature: pig-associated habitat; material: faeces | place: France | collected 2012
GGGTATTTTGTCACACTTTTCAGATAATGTCACAGGGGGTAGGGATGCTATAATTACAGTATGGCAAATGAATATTCATTATTGGCAATTTTATAATATTTGTTCGGATACAAGCAATTATTTGGAATTTGATGAATAGGGGGTATGTTTTTTAACCAACTAATCATAGGGTATAACAACAGTTGTTGTAAGGGTACAAGAATAGTTGTTATAAGGGTACAAGAATAGCTGTTATAAGGGCACAAGAACAACTGTTATAAGGGCACAAGAACAACTGTTATAAGGGCACAAGAATAGTTGTTATAAGGGCACAAGAACAACTATTATAAGGGTGCAAGAACAACTGTTATTAGGGCTCTACAGATTTTGTCCGTGGATAGCCCACACAAATCTGTAGAGCCCAAATTGTAGGCTATATCTTCGGTTTTCAGATCTAATAACGCTACATTGATTGATATTGAATCATCATAATACAATTATTGTTACTACCAGAATGAAAAACAACCTTTTCAAAATGAAAGGGTCTTTACCGACATATCGATGAAAGCATCAAAGAGTGTCGGTATATCTGACAAATTATCGATACCACTCTTTGTTAAACTGATAGTCTCACCTATTATCGAGCATGTCTATATAGTGTCGGGAGTAGGGGTATTATTCTAAAAAAAAGCCACCCCCTCAACTCCTCTCTTTGAGAAGGAGTAGGGGGGCTGCTTTTGTATTACGTTCTGTGCTTATCTGATAATAAGCGGTGTGCTTTTATTTGTCAATAAGCTGCACGCCTTTATTTGCAAGCTTAGGTTGTCAGGGATAACACCCTTCTTGATATTGTCTTTATTCGTAAATCTGGCGGCAGTACCTTTCATTGGAGCCACATTGTTCATTAATGGGGCATAAGTATTGGCAGGCTCTACTATGTCGGCATTGGCGGGAGTGACAAACTCTTTCACGTTGAGTGGACCCCACTCGCCATTGATGTTCTGGCCAATGGCAGCAGCCACAAATTTCTTGTTTGGCTCAAGTTTCCAGAAATCATCGTCTGTCTTATACAAGTTCCAGTATGGGTTGTCCTTCATGTCTGCCTTAAGATATTCCATGATGCCTTCTGTGCCATGCTCTTCGAGGAAACTGTAGTCGAAGAGACTTGCACGATAGAGTGACACGTTTTCGTTAGGAGTGAACACAACCCTTTGGGTAAACTGATCGTATGCCTCCCAATACTTTGTTTCTTTTATCTCTATGGCCACCTCTGCAGTGCCCTCGCCACCCAATTTCTTGGTAGTGATAGGAATGATGATCATATCGGCGAATGTGCCGTTAACATCCCAGCACTGCACGTATATTTCATACTCGGTGTTTGGTTCCATGCTTGTCCATGTGAATGTGGTATCATTGCTTGCGCCCTGATATCCAAATGCCTTGATCATGTCGCCCATGCAGGTGAATCCCATGAAGCCACCCCACGTTGTAAACTGGTTTTCGGCCTCGCCTTTCTTGAATATTGTAGCGGCAAAACCCTTGACATCGGCATTGGGTTTGAATGCGAAGGTGATGACATCGCTTGTAACAGAAATCTCTTCATATCCCACTGATGGTGAGCCCACGAGAGGTATGTTTGGTGTGGTAAATGCAACCTTCTGCATTTCGCAAGGAGTGCCATACTGGTCATAGCCCAATGTTAGGATATAGTATTCGGTGTTGGGTGAGAATGCAAATTCGAAACCAGTCATCTGTGCATTTTCGAAGTCCTGATAGTATAAGGAGTGGTCATTGAGGTTGAAATAATATTCAGCCATGTTGTCGCTGTCGATTTTGTCAGCCATGCTCTTTTTGAGGCATGCAATCTTATATGCGGCACAAGCTTCAGTGCGCTTAACGCCTATGACAACCATGTCTTTTATACCCTCAGTCTCGTTTTTGATATATACTTCTTTCACCTCTACATCTGCTGCCACGCGTCCCTCCACTGTTGTGAAGTAGATGCTGTCAACATTGTCTATACGGAAAGGGGTAATATTTCCCAACTTGTTGGTGATGAGCATACGATTAGGCTCTTGCTGAGCAAAGGTGGTAACGCCCATGAGGGCACATATCAGGAGTAAAATATATTTTTTCATTAGTGTGCAAATTTAAATGATTTGTTATTGACTTTAAGAATATAAACACCTCTGCCGAGGGTAGAGAGATTGAGCGACTGGCCATCCAAAGAGCCAATCATCTGCCCGTTCACATTGAACAGTTGTACACGGTCGCCGGCTTTCAGTCCTTCAATGGTCAGCATGTTGCCATTGCGCTGCAGAGTCACGTCTTTGTTGTCAACTGCGCTACTGATGCCCGTTGTTTCTTTGCTGAATTTGATACTCTGGATTTGTGCCAGTGCAACCTTGCTCTCATCCTGAGTGAAGACAGAAAAGAATTGCGGACTCACCTGCATCTTTGTGATGCTTGTGATGTCAAAAGACTTGCTTGTACCATCGGTCTGGTGAATAACCAGGGTGACTTGTGCCATAGTCGTCAGAGTGGCTGCAAGCAAGACTAACATCATGGTTAATAGTCTTTTCTTTTTCATGTTGTATTGCATTTGTTAAGTAAAACTTTTAATTTCGGTGCAAATATAATGATAATTAAATAAAATCACTGCCATTTTGATTGCAAATAATCATCAATTAACTTTTATTTGCTATTTATGTCAGTAATTCTGATGTGGATAATAATAAAAACAATATTGGTGCGGAGTGTGCCCAATAAGGCATTTGTTCCGCACCAATATCTCGTTTTATTCAGCACAAATTGTGCTTCTTATTTCTTCTTGTATCCGCACTTCTGGCATACACCATTTGCGTCGAGGGCTATGCCGCAGAGAGGACAGCGGTCAATCTCTTTGCGTGTGTCGAATTCTGCCGATGCTGCGTTTACTCCGCTTGTAAATGTGATTTTTGCAATGTTGAGTTTGTCTTTGAGCAGGTCATAAACAATCTTTATCATACCCTCCACGGTCATGGTTTCCTTGGTCACCACGAGGCGTGCATCGGGATAGGCAGTGGCCAGTTCGGTCTTGAAAGCCTCGCCCTTCATAGTGTTTTGCTTGTGTCCGTTTTTGATACCCTGTTTCTCATACACGTCGAGGATGGCAGGCAGCAGAGGATCATCTTCGCGAAGGATGAGTGCGTGGTCGAAATTCTTGAGCACATCCCATGCCACCTTCTTTATTTCGTTGCATGGATAAACCATGTTGACACCCTCGTTTATTGAGTCTTCCACTTCAATGGTTAGCACTCCTGTGTGGCCATGAAGATACTGAGCCTCGCCCTGGAAACGATAAAATCTGTGTGCATACTGCAAGTCAAAAGTTGTGATACTTCTCATAATTGTAATGTTTTTAGAGGTTATTACTAATTGTTTCTTGTTTCTGATGCAAAGGTATTTGTTTTGCCGTTTTCCTGCAAACAGAATATATCAATAGCAGGATAAATAATTTCTATTCTTGCCACCTAAAGGCATGCAAAATTAAGGCTAAGACCTTTTATTATAAGTCCAGAGAGGGACAAAAATCGTCTAAAACACAAAAAAACAGACTTTAAATATACAAAGTAAAGGTATAATTTGTATATTTGTATCGGCAAACGACAATATATAAGCAAACATAATCAATATGAGATATCTGCTATGACACTACAGCAAATGGAATATATAGTGGCGGTATACCGTTGGCGTCATTTCGCCAAGGCCGCAGAGGAATGTGGAGTGACACAGCCCACTCTTAGTCTTATGATACAGAAACTGGAAGCCGAACTTGGTGTAAAGATCTTCGAGCGGTCATCTCAGCAGGTGGTGCCTACCGACATGGGCAAGATGATAGTAGAGCAGGCCTGGAGGGTGATAAGTCGTGCACGCCGCATCAAGGAGATGGTGAGCGAGGCCCAGGAATCGCTATCGGGTAATTTCTCCATCGGCATACTTCCCACTATTGCGCCCTATCTGCTGCCTCGCTTCTTTCCACAAATGACCGCACGCTATCCTGATCTCAATATCCATGTTGTGGAGATGCAGACCACAGCACTCATGCGTGCCCTGGAGCGTGGCGAGATAGATGCAGCCATAGCCGTGAGCCTTGATGGTATGGACAAGATGGTGCAGACGCCGCTCTTCTATGAGCAGTTTTTTGCCTATGTATCCCGCTCCAGCAACCTGTTTTCTGCCAAGAGCGTAAAAGCTGCTGACCTTAATGGACAGATGCTCTGGATGCTCGACGAGGGTCATTGTCTCAGAGATCAGTTGGTCAAATTCTGCAGCCTCAAGTCGGCAGACAAAAGCAAAAACACATACCGTCTGGGCAGCATAGAGACATACATGAGAATGGTGGAGGCAGGATTGGGCATGACCTTTATCCCTGAACTGGCTGTGGAGCAACTCACATTGCAGCAGCGTGAACTGGTGCGCCCCTTTGCCATACCCATACCTACCCGGCAGGTGGTGATGCTCACTCTGCCCTCGTTTGTCAGAAAAAACATACTCAAGTTGCTCACAGATACAATCCAGCAGGCAGTGCCCGAGCGGATGCTCAAGTTCAACAATACAGAACAGAGGGTGTAGGTCCGGTTCCTCATGCCCAATGCACATGGTGTGGAGTGCGTGCCTGTCCATGGTGTGGAGTGCGTGCACAAAGAACATTATGCGGTGCTGATAATCTTTGTTATATTTTTTTAACGACGATTATTAATAAAAATACATGTTTTAATTTTGGCTGTTAACGTTTTTTCTTTACCTTTGCACCGATACTAGTCATTACGAACCTAAAACAATACTAATCGTTATGGAATTTAATTTTGGCGCTCCAGCAAATAAAAACCAGAATGGGGAAAGGGTGGAAGAATTGAATCCACAAGAAACAATCTTAGATAATGTATGTGACTCTCCCTCTGAGGAGGTTTCAGATAACGCTCCATCGGAAGTTCCTGGATGCGATGCTCCCGGAAATGATGCACCCTCTGTTGCATCTGAATGTGAGGTAGCAAGCACTGCCGAAGCCGCACCATGCAACGATGCCGAAGCTCCATGTGAGCAGCAGCCGTGCCAATGTGCAGAGCAGCAGCCGTGCCAATGTGCAGAGCAGCAGCCTGTAGCAGCATCGGCAGAGATAGCTGAACTCAAGGAATTGATTCTTGGCTTGAGCGCCAAATTGGCCGACATAGAGACCCGTCTTGTGGCCAAGATAGAGGAAGACAATCAGAAAAACTCCCTTTTCGACAGGATGTATAATGAGTTGGCTCAGCACAAGAAAGGACTCTATGCATCTATAATGAAACCATTCATTAACGAGACCGTATCGCTCACTGGCGACTATGAGAGACTCGTAGATCAGTTGGACAGCATAGACCATGACAAACTGGTTAGATATGTGAAGAATATCCCCAGCGACCTCGAAGACATGCTTGAAAACAATGGCGTTGAGAGGTACAGTGACGATACAGAGAAGTTCAACCCCAAGACCCAGAGGGTTATGAAGACCATCGAGACCGACGATCCCGCCAAAGATAATGTTATAGCCGAACATATCAGAAAAGGCTACAGATGGGACGGGCAGATGCTCAAACCCGAACTGGTGGCAATATATAAATATAAGAAACCGCAGGCATAATGCACCAACCGCAGGCATAATGCATGCACAGCTCCATGCCAAAAGAATATTGAAGCATAAGAAGCAAGTGAAAAAACATAATATTATTAACTAACAACAGAAAAAATCTAAAACAATGGGAAAAGTATTTGGAATTGACCTTGGTACAACATATAGTTGTATTGCATACGTAAATGATTTTGGTAAGGCAGAAGTAGTGCCCAACATGGATAGTTCTCCTGTAACCCCCTCAGTAGTAGCATTTGAAGAGAGCGGCAACGCATCTGTAGGTGAGGCTGCCAAGGAGGTGTTGTCAAGCGATCCAGCCAATGTGTGCTCTAAGATCAAGCGTGAGATGGGTAAGAGAGATTTCACCTATGAGGCTTTCGGTGTTGAATACACCCCTGAGACCATCTCAGCTATCATATTGAAGAAACTGGTTAAAGACGCCAGCGACGTGCTTGGCGAAGAGGTAAAAGATGTGGTGATCACCTGTCCTGCCTATTTCGGTATGGAGGAGCGCAACGCCACAGAAACAGCAGGTAAGTTGGCTGGACTCAATGTGCTTGGCATTCTCAACGAGCCTACAGCTGCTGCCATCTCTTATGGTATGAGCGTAGACACACCACAGACAGTGCTCGTTTACGACCTCGGTGGTGGTACCTTCGATGTGACTATCATCCAGGTGGAAGGTGGCAATATCCGCGTTATAGCCACTGGTGGTAACCATGAGTTGGGTGGTAAGGACTGGGACGACACCCTCCGTTCATACCTCATCAGCCAATATGGCGAGATTACAGGCGAAGATACTAACGACCTCATCGGTGACCTTGAAGTGATGGGCGACCTCGAGCTTAAGAGCGAGAAGACCAAGAAGATGCTCTCACAGAAAGACAAAGCCACTGTAAAGGTGCAGAGCGAGAAGATAGAAGTTACAAGGGAGAAATTTGAGGAACTTTCCAAGTCACTGCTTGAGAGTACCATCGAGATGACCCGCAAGACCATGGGCGATGCAGAGAAGAAGGGAGTAACCCATTACGACAAGATACTGCTTGTGGGCGGTAGTTCTATCATGCCACAGGTGCAGGAGCGACTCAAAGCTGAGTTCCCATCCACACCTATCGAGTTCTGCGACCCCAACCAGAGTGTGGCCAAGGGTGCTGCCATCTATGGCATCAACATTGCAGCCTTTGGTATTGGCGATGGCCCCGAAGGTGAGAATGGTGATACACCACAGCCTGTCAACGAGGAAGCAGCCAAAAACCCAATCTTTGTATTTGGTGGCAAGAGCAAACCACAGAAGATCAATGTTGTCAACGTGCTCAGCCGCAGTATCGGCATGATGTTTGTAAATGGTATCAACAACCTTGTAAAGCGCAATACCGAGGTGCCATGCGATTTCACCATCCCTGCCCTTACAGAGGTAGACAACCAGACAGCAGTAAACCTTCAGGTGTATGAGAACCTTACCGACGAGGATATCGTGCCCGAGGATATGTGTAAGTTGCTCGTCAGCGATATGCTCGATCTTACAGAGGGACTTCCCGCTGAATCTCCTATCAACATCAAGATTAATATCACCGCTACTGGTCTGCTCAATGTAGACGTTACTGACATGTCGGCAGGAGGTCAGACCCGCCACATGGAGGTGATGCTCCAGAATGCACTCGACGAGCAGCAGTTGAAAGAGGAGGAGAAGAAGATTGCTGGTTTGGTATTGGAGTAATCGGCCTATCATGCTTTCTTACTGTCAAAAAAAGCATAATAAATAAACAAATATAAGGGAAGTGACACAATGCCGTGGGTATTGGCCACTTCCCTTTGCTGTTTATTCAGCTGCGAAGAATAATCAAAATCAATATATTGGGAGAATCTCAGATCAGATGAACAACTTTATTGGTATTGACCTTGGTACAACCTATTCGGCCGTGTCCACAATAGACGAGTATGGCAAGCCAGTGGTGGTGAGGAATAGTTATGGAGAGAAACTAACCCCCTCGGCAGTCTATTTTGGTCCCGATGGTGATGTTAAGATTGGAGCAGATGCCAAAGAAATGATGGAGAGTGGCGAGAGCGTGGCAGTCTTTTTCAAGCGTTTCATGGGCAAGAGCGACTATAGTTTCTATGCCAACGGCAAGGAGTTTACAGCCACCGAACTGTCAGCCATCCTTCTGGGCAAGTTGCGCGAAGATGCCGAGCAGACCTTGGGGTATGATGTCAGCAATGCTGTTATCACCGTGCCCGCCTACTTCAACGACCTTCAACGCAATGAGACCATCAAGGCCGGCAAGGCGGCAGGTCTCAATGTGCTCAGAATTATCAACGAACCCACTGCCGCTGCCATCACCTATGGCGTGTCAAAGCAGGGTTGTCAGCGTGTGCTTGTCTATGACCTTGGCGGTGGTACCTTCGATGTCACCATCATGAGCATCAACAATGGAACCATCGACGTGATAGCCACGGGTGGCGACCATGAGTTGGGCGGTAAAGACTTTGATGATATGCTCTTCCAATACGTGCTCTCCCTCTTCAAGGAAGACACGGGCGAAGATCCCTCTGAGGATGCCGAAACCTATAATGACTTGATGTATAAATGCGAGACTCTTAAGAAGCAACTCTCCACCATGGATTCTGCCACCATCACGGTCATGTATAATGGTAGCAGAGGCAAGTATACCGTGACACGTCAGAAATTCGAAGAACTAACCTCTTCGCTCCTCCATACCACCCAGGCCCAGTGTGCCCGCATACTGCAGGAGGCAGGCATGCGATGGAGCGACCTAGACGGCGCATTACTTGTGGGTGGCAGTACCCGTATGCCCATGGTGAGCAATTGGGTGCGTCGGATGACTGGCCGTGAGCCCATTCGCGGTGTCAATGTGGATGAGGCTGTATGCCTGGGAGCCGCTGTTCAGGCAGCCATAGAGATGAGCAATCCTCGCTATGGTTTGCCACCAGTCAAGAGTCCCTTCATTCTTGCCGGCAATGTAAAGATTAAGGATGTGATGAGTCACAGTCTCGGCACCGTGGCCGTGAGTTTAGATGGCGAGCAATATGTAAACTCTATCATCATCCGCAAGAACAAACCCATACCAGTAGAGGGACGTCGAGAACTGGCATTGCGCACTCGTCCCAACGGCAACACTATACAAGATGTATATCTGACTCAATGCGAAACCACCGACATACACGATGCCCTGGTAGTGGGTCATTATCAGTTCAGCGATATCACCCACATGCCATCGGGCAAGGCCAGGATAGAAATATGCTATTCGTATGACGAAAACGGAGTGATCAACGTGGCAGGCAAGCAGTTGGACAACAACCGGAGCCTGAAAGTAGAGAAAGTGCCGCTCGATGATGACATGTCGTGGCTCTACGGTTCTGCCAAACCAAAGGTACCGCCCACGTCGGTGGTAATAGCCGTCGACTATTCGGGCAGTATGTGTGGCGCCCCCATTCAGCAGGCATTCAATGCCGTGAAGACCTTCTTTGGCATGGTGGACCGCAGTGCGTTTCGTCTGGCCATGCTCGCCTTTGCCGACCACAACAAGGAGGTATGCCGATTTGATGACGATCCCGACACCATAAGTCAAAGAATAGCAAAGCCTTGCCGTGTGGGATGCTGCAATGAGGCCAACCCCATAAGCGCCTGCTATGACATACTGAAAAAAGAGAAAGACCGCAAAAAGACAATGATCATCCTCACCGATGGAGTATGGGACAATCCCAAAGAAGCCATAAGGTCGGCAGACAGGGCCAAGGCCGAGGGATACACCATCATAGCCATAGGTTTTGGCTCCGCCGACTGGGAGTTTCTGCGCCGCATATCCAGTTCGGATAGTAATGCCCATTTCATCTCCGTAGACGAGATAGTGTCGTCGTTCTCCACCATCGCACAGGAGATCTCATCCTCTGGAGGAATGGTACTATAATTCATGGTATAAATTTCGATATAATCCAGGGAACATGATGTTTCACCATATATAACAAATCCTACAAAACTACAGATAAATGGAATTGAACATATTCAAGGAAGCAAAGCTCAGTCCGAGCGAAACCGATAAGAAGAAGATCATCGACGGGCTCAACAAGCGCATCAAAAATCTTGTGGGCCAGCGCAACCAGAAGATTATCAGCAAGGAAGAGTGCGATGAGATGCAGTCATACCTTAAGGCACTCATCGATGAGATAGAATCCAATCCAGGCATCATAGCCAAGCATGCCAAGCAATATCTCGACTCGTTTAGAAAAGAGATCATGGATTTTGCGTCTATACTTATAGATGGTGAAACCAAGGAGATCACCCAGGAGGCCTTGGATGCCGTGGTTAAGAAGTTCAAGAGCAAGGGATTTACTGACAAGGACCTGCTTGATATCCTCGGTGTCAAGGTGCGCACCAAGGGCACGGTGGTGGAAGATGACGGCGATGAAGATCAAGACGGTCCCACCCTCGATGCCACGCTGATGAAGAATATCAACACATCGCTCGAGAAACTCAAATACCGCAATGTCTATCACTTCCTTGGACTCAAGGAGAGCGTAGACCAGAAGACCTTTGCCGACACCATCATGGCACGCTTTGACGTGAGTGCCCGCAAGACCACGCATACAGACATGGAAACCGTGGCACACCATCTCTTGCAGAAGATTTTAGAGTTGGCCAAAGACCCCGACGCACGCAAACGCTATGATACCTCGCTGAGCCAGCAGGGATTCAATGATGTGAAAGAGCAGATTGCAGCCCTTGCCGTGGCCAAGTTTGGCTTTGTGGATGGCAAGCGATATAAGGCATTGCTCGAGTCATGTCTGAAGAATGGACTGGGTGAGCCCCGTGCCCGCAAGCTCATCAACAAGGAGCTCAAGCGTGTGGGCATCAGTTTCGACGATGGTTCCGGTTCGGCTTCCACCACGGTGGTATGCCGTTTCTGCGGCACCATCTGCGACAATAAATCCAAGATGTGTAGTGGTTGCGGCATGCCCATAGAGGTTGAATGCCCCAGTTGCGGCAAGCGCTCATCCCATGACGACCTTAGGTGTACGCACTGTGGTTTTGCCATTGGCGACATGCCTCAGGCCATGACCTATCTGTCTTTTGCCGAGACTGCCATACGCCAGCACGACATGGAAACTGCCGAGTCAAACCTAAAGATAGCAGCTGGGTTCTGGCCCAACAATGCGCAGATAAGAAAGCTCAATGATCAGGTGGAAGCCGAGCGCGACAAGCAGAAAGGCAATGTAGACCAGATGCGTAACCTCTGCTCCGCTCATAAGTATTATGCCGCCATGGCCATGGCTTCCACCATAGGCAACGGCAGTGTGGAGACCCAACTCAAGAATGAGGCCAAGGCTGCCATAGCACAGGTGGAGAAACTACTTGAGACAGCCAAGAATTCATCCGACGGAGCAGCACGCCTCGACACCTATCTCAAGATACTCACAGTGTGCGCCGACTGCAAAGAAGCTCAGACACAGCTCGACCTGCTCCAGTTGCCTGCACCATCAGCTCTTGCCGCCGACCTCAAGGGTGATATCGTGTCGCTCAAATGGCAGAAATGCTCGTCGCCATATATCTCCTATGTGGTGATAAGGAAGGAAAACGGTATGCCATCGAGTCCTACCGACGGACAGCAGTTGGCCGAAACCAACGACGGAGCCTATGCCGACAGCAAGACCGAGAGCGGCAAGTCATATTTCTATGCCGTGTTTAGCAAGTGCGGTGACAAGCTTTCGAAGACGGGAGCAGTGATGAATGAGCCTGTGGTGAAAGTTGCCGACCTCTCGCCATCGCAGATTAGTGTGACCACCGACGAGACCTCTCTCGAGTTCTCAATCAAGAGCACCGTGAGCTCTGCAGCCATAGAGATCTATCGAGATGGCAAGGTGGTGAAAACGCTCACGGGCAGCTCGTTTGTAGACAGTGGCCTCAAGAGTGGTCAGACCTACCAATACCGTTTTGTGGTGGTGGTCAAAGACTCCATAGGTCGTGAGCATCGCTCTGGCGGCCTCACCCTCCAGTTCACCCCCATGCCCAAGGCCAAACCTGTAGACATCACCATTTCCGATGACGACAAGAGCGCCGTGCTCTCATGGTCGTCGGCATCCGTGGGTGTGGTGTCTATCTATTATAGCGATACGCCATTCAAATACAACAAGAATGACAATATCATCATGGACACCTTCAAGGCATCCAAGCTCAATGTAAGCGGCACCACATGCACTGTCAACAAGGATTTCAGTGGCGTGCGCTATTACCTGCCCGTAACCATTGTTGGCAACATGGGCGTGGCTGGTGGCGGTGTGTCGTTGCTGTCTATTTCCAAGGTTGGTGGCGTAGAGGTAGTGCGTGATGAGCGCGAAGTGGAAGTGAAATGGAAGTGGGAAGGCAATGATACCGTGCGAGTGTCTTATAACGTGGGCGACGGCAAGGACTACAACAAGGATTTCACCCGTGCCACCTGTGCCTCTGCCACCTATAAGTTCTCTCTCCCTCAAACTGCCAAGTCGGTGGAGGTGAAGGTAATGTCGGTAGTCAAATGCAATGGTCAGGTGATGTATGGTGCTGCTGTTGTCAACACCATCTCGCTGCAGGCTTCCAAAGTAATGTTTGAGAGCATCACCAATGTCAAGCGCCTCTTTATGTTTTCTTCCAACACATACGAGATCAGTCTATCTACAGACAGTGTACTGCCCTGCGATCTCCATGTGCTCGTGTCGGAGGGATGCCCTCCCATCGACCTCGTGCATTACCGCCCCGCCCATGTAGTGTCAAAGAGTATGCTCAAGGTGGGCACCACCTATTCAGACACCTTTGAGTATGTGCCGCGCCAAAAGGGCAAGAAACTCTATTTCAGGGTGATAGCTGCCGATAGAAACAAGGCCAAGCAGGTGACCATAGTGCCAGAGTTGAGGAATATATAAACTAATAACCATAGGTGGGCATAATCAAATCCCACCTTATAAAAAATATTACAATTATGGGAAAAGTGATATGCCCCTATTGCTTCGAACAGTTCGACAGCAAGGATGTGATGTTTCGTTGCGGCAATGTTGGCCGCTGTAAGCAAGAAGAAGATAGTGTGCTCAGCAAATACTGGGCTACCAAGCAGATAGTGGGAGCCACCATAGAATCCAGTGGCGGTTTGTTTGGCCTCAAGCTCAGCACCCCCGATTCTGCCAAGTGTCCCAAATGCGGAGAGAAGTCATACCAGATGATCTGCCCTCACTGCCATAACCGTGTGCCCCGCGAGATGGTCAAAAAAAAGGGATTTATTATCTCCATCATAGGTGCCCGAAGCAGCGGCAAGACAGTATATATCACCACCCTCATCAATGAGTTGCAGCGCCATGGCCGCCTGAAGCTCGATGGTCTGGGTATCCAGGCAGACAATGTGGCCGAAGACCCAGCCAACAACACACAGAACCGTTATGAGCGCGACTTCTTCAATGTGCTCTATCGCAATAAGAAATGCCCTGCGCAGACCGATATCAACGCTCCAGAGAGCAAGATACCGCTCATTTATGAGATCACCAAGGAGAAGGGCGACAATATCTATCTGGTCTTCTATGATACTGCGGGTGAGAATTTTGCCAATATAAACAATATCAAGGGCAATGTCAAATTCTTGCAGGAGTCTGATGCCACCATCTTCCTTCTCGACACCTTCAATGTGCCATACGTTCACGACAAACTTGGCTTGAAGGGCGATATAAGCCTGCGCTATAATGTTATTATCGACAATGTGCTCACTTTCTTCAAGGAGAGCATGTCGCCAGAGGTCAGAGATGCCCATTTCAAGAAACCCATGGCATTGGTATTCGGCAAGATAGACGCCATACTCAACAATGCCGACACCTTTGCCGACACCTCCATACCCGGCATGAGCATGGAGAGCGACAGTTCATACCTTCAGGGTTGCGGTGTGTCGTTAGATGAGTTCGATGGTATCAGTGCCAGTCTTGAGGGAGCCCTTGAGGCTTGGGACGAGGGCAACTTCATTCAGGTGATACGCAACAACTATAAGAATGCCAAGTATTTCGGCATCTCGGCCCTGGGCGAAGACCCAGTGTCAAATAGTGTGCAGAAGGTGAAACCCTTTAGGGTGCTCGACCCGCTGGTATGGATACTCAGCGAGTTTAAGTTCCCTCTGCCCATAACAAAATAATCATTACCCTCACACCTAAAACAATAGAAGATGAAAGTAATCCATTTCGAGCAATTCACGGGCGGTTCCACTCAAAAGTCTATCATCACAGGCATGGCAGGCTTCGGTGTGCGCACCAAGAGCCAAGGTCTCAGCGATGCTCAGGCCGAGGAACTCTTCACCCGTTCGTATGTAAACTATCGCGTGCCCACAGCCATCATGGCCACCGAGGAGATGATAGCCGCCAATCCAGACATGTCGTCGGTCTATCCCCCTCTCTACACCTTCTCAAAGGTAACCCTGAGCAGTGGCGACGACCGTTATGTGGTGGCGCGCACCATATATGTGGGCATAGACTATGGATATTTTGCTGGGCTCGATGATGCCCGCCGTGCAGGTAGCAACTATCTCGTGCATGCCCTCGTGTTTGATGAACTGCCCCCCGTGTCGGTCATCGTTGAGGCCATGCGCCGCCAGGTCTTCATGCCACATAACACCATCTGCTCGCCATCCAACACCGAAATCTGCGATATGCTCCTCGGCGACCCACAACCGTTGCCATCGGGCGATGTAGATGTGGACGAAGATATACCATTGCCCGACACTATCTCTACTGATGCTGTATGGCTTGCCATTGCATTACTGCAGGCCCATGCCAACATGCGTAAGGGCGACAATTCGCTCATGAAGGAGGTGATGGTCAAGATACCGTCTGATAGGGTAGAGGCTCTCATGGAGGCCTTGTCATGGATGCCCCAAGAACTCACCACGGGTTTGTTTTTCCAAGCCAACCCCATGCTCACCTCTGGCGTGGTAGAAGGTATGCGTATGGTGATAGTCAACGAAAAGAACAATGCCAATACCAACGATGATTTCTTTGTCACCGTAGACCTGCTTGGCGATGAGGCCAAGAGTTATAATATTGACAACCATCTGCTCTTCAGCAAGATGCGCGAGGCAGCAGCCAATGGTTGTAGCGATATCTTCTTTAAGATAATGCGCCTGATGGCCTCCCTCGACCCCAATGCCGACAATGATGAGCAACTCCTGTATACCATTCTCATGCTCTCGTCTACCGATGCACCTATGGCATTGTCAGACATAGACGAGTCGCTGCTGGCCCGCATCATTGCCACACCACTCACCGACGAGCAGTCGCAGGCTCTTTGGGCAAAAGTAAACAAAACCCTGGCCGATGCCCTTGCCAGCGAGGCACCAGAGGCCGACAAGAGTAAGGCTCTCGACCTTATAGCCTATCTGTCAAGGTCGGCAGAAAGCCTGCTCACCATAGACATAACGCAGTTGCTCGACGACGATGATAAACTATATGGCGCACTAAATACCAATGGCAATGCCCAGACATGGGAACAGATACTTCGTCTGTATTTCGGTGAACGCCTCACCATAGCCTTCTCGCAGATGGTGGAGCGCATCATGCAGTCGCCCCTGTCAGACCATTGCGCCCTTGCCTCGGCCCTCTTCCCTTTGGAGCGCATGTCTGAGGAGTGGATAGGTCTGTTTAATGTGAATGAGCAGGCATACGCACACTATTCGCCGCTGTTGGATGGCTATCTCTCAGCCCTTGCCGAAAGGGATGTGACCCAGGCCCTAAACAAGGTCAATGACCTGTCGCCCGATGTGGCAGCCAAGGTGAATGTCAACCCGATGGTCGACAAGTATCTCGACCAGTGCCTAACCACCCTACGCCCCAATATAGATATGCTCAATGGAGTGATGGCCAACTGCCGCCTGAGTGCCCTCGTTGAGTATAAGATCAAGTCTATAGGCAGCATCATGGAAGGTAAGGCTCCCTCAACCGTCGACTCCTACATGGCCAAACTCACACCGCGCATCACCAAAGATACCGATGTGATGGTAGAAGTGCTCAAGGCATGGCTCAAGGATGCCCCCAAGGCCAAGGCCGTGGCCGATTATATCACCACCATGAAACCCTCGCGCATAGAGGCTCCCCATATCCTCGACGAGATATGGACGGTGATGCCCAAGAAAGGTCGCGAGGCTTATATGATGTCTGTATGCGATGCTGTTCACTGGGGTGGCTATAAGTTTGAGGAGGTGAGCAACCATGTCATCGACAAGGAACTCAAACGCCTCTTCGAGAGCGAGCGCGGCATGACCAAGATGATAGTGCGCAAACTCAAGTCACTGCTCTTCAAGTCGGTGATAGTAGCCTTTGCCCTGGGCTTGGCATCGTGCGACAGCGGAAGATCGCGCAAGACATACGTGCCCGTTTATACAAACCTCACCTGCTTTATGCCCGACAGCGTGAGCAGGGTGCATTCCACATTCAGGTTTGCTGAAGGCACAGATTCGTATGAATATATCCACCGCTTCGACAAGCAGGGACGGCTCATAGAGTTGCATCAGATAGTGGGCGCTGATACCACCCATACCGTATATACTTACAACAAGGGGAAGATGGCCTCTTCCACCCGCAACGATGTGCCTGGCAAACTCGTCTATTCGGGCGAGAGGCTCAGCCATATAGTATACAAAGGTACCGACAAGTATGGCAACACCCTGAATAATGAGGAGCATTTCTCATATGAAAACGGGCGGCTGCATACCATCACCACCATGATAGACGACTCCAAGTTTAGCGAGGAGGAATACTTCTATTACGACAATGGAGATCTGAAGTCAGATGTCTTGAAGTATCAAGACATGACTGTAGAGGCTGCTATCGATGAAGGCAGCAAAGATGTCAATCTATACAGGGTATATACAGGCGATTCGCGCAAATATAGTTATAACATCCTCTGCAACTATACCGAGAGAGATAGCTTAGGATGGACAAAGCGTGTGGATATGCGCACCAAAAACAAGAAAGTAAAGTCGCGCACCACTCTCTACAGAAGTTGCACTCGTGAGTATCTCACCTTTGATCAGGATACCTTGGCTAAAGTGGTGGTGGCAAAACCCCAGAAGACGGGCAATGCCGTGGATGACTACAATGCCGACCTGGCATACCGCTATGCCGTCAACAATGCCGAGAACAATGCCCCTTCGATGGTGCTCACCATCATTCTCGCCATACTCACCATAGGCATATTGGCATTGGCACTGGTGCAACTGCAGAGAAGGTATGCCATCTATAACAATTTCATCGGTGAGGTGCAAGAAAATGGCATGCGCCGCCTGTGGATGTTTAATTACCAACCCTATTACAAGGTGTCTGTCACCATAGCCGTGGCTTTTGCCGCCTTCATAGTGTCATTGCTGACCATAGTGCTTGTGGGACTCATCATCTATGGTGTGCTGTGGATATTCAAGTTTATACTCCTTGCACTTATCTGGGTGGGCTGGATCAGCCTTGTCATTGGTGGTCTGGCTCTGTTGGGCCGTTCGGGTGTTGGCTGTCTGCCTTTGATCTTCGGTGGTGTGATCGTAGGTCTCGAGGAAAAGATCAAGGGTTTTGCCGAATCGTGTGTGGAGTGGGGCTTCCAGTTTATGAGCGATCTCAATGTGTTTGGTTGGGGCTTGGGCCTGTTTACCAATTTCTGGGATATCATCCTCATTGTGTTCCTCTCGCCCATCATCCTGTTTGCCGGTGCAGCCCTTTTGGTCATGCTCTTTGTATTCTTGCTCATGGGCATAGAGTGGGCTGTGATGAAGATCTACAGTGTGCGCCGTCCGTGTCCGCTTTGCGGTAGCACCAAAACGCCAGAGTATCTTGTTGATGGTCGCAATGCCCATCCCGTGCCTCTGCATCCAGGCATTTATGGTGTGTTCCATCATACCAATCACGATACGAATGTCAAGGTGCCCACCATGCTCTTCAATGGCAAGGGTAAGTTGGTGCGCAAGTGCTCAAGTTGTGGCAAACTGATAAATGCCGACACTGAGCAGACCTTCGGCACCGAGAAGCATATCGGAGTGGTTGGTCCACGTTCGTCGGGTAAGTCATACATGCTCTATCAGGGTCTCCATTTCATGCAGGAGAGTTTAGGTGCCGACCGTTTCAGCCAGATGGATGCTGTAGACGATACTGATATCAACTCAAAGGTTATGCGTATACGCGCCAATGCTGACATACAGACAGCCGTGGTAGACTCATACCGTGCCATCCAGCTCATCATGCGTCGCAAGATGAATCCTATCCCTTACCACCTCTTCTTCTATGATGTGGCAGGAGAGAAATTCAATCAGTCGTCTACATCCAGCAAGACGGCCATGGAGTTCTATCGCAATGTGCAGACGGTGATGTTTGTGGTTGACCCAGCCATGGTTGACTATAGTTATAATCCGCCAAGCGAAGAGATAGAGGCATGGCTCAAGACCAAGTCTAAAACAGAGACTTATTCTATCGATGGTACCCTGTCTACCCTCAAGCGAGTGCTCGAAACCAGCGGTCGCAAGGCCAAGGATATCGATTTCACCTTTGTGATCACCAAGAGCGACATGGGTTATCTTGAGGCCTGCGGCTATACCAAGGATGCCACACCTCTGCAGTTGGAGGCATTCATGTGCGACGACCTTGGTCTGGGCAATGTTGTAACCTCTGCCAAGGGTTTGTTCCACTCTGTCAACTTCTATGCCGTAACGGTAGAAGAGACCAGCAAGAACCAACTCACCAGTCTCTTTATAGACACACTCAAGCGCATGGGTGTAAATTGATTACAGATATGTGGCGGCTGATGCCGCCACATATTCATCTGAATCCGATCATTTGCCTTTGCTTGTTCTTTTTGAACATGCTCATGGCGAATGCCCTTTCTATATCCGCTTGTGTCACTGTTTGTAGTGTCTGAGCGTTGATGTCATGATGGCAGCAGGATATGATCCTGTCTGCCATCATTGGCATTATACCTGTCTGGACAAACTGCTCCACCCATCTGGCGTTTGAGAAATGGCTATCTTTTCCATCCACGGTTTGTGCTATACACTGTCTGAACATGCTGTCGGCATCGTCAGTCATGGTCATCTGCATGGATTGTAGCAGGTTAACGCCAATGTCGTGCAGTTCGTTGGTGTTATAGTCCTCAAACCTTATCCAGTGTGAGAATCGTCCTCTGAGACCTTCGTTGAGGCTCATCATCCTCTCCATTTCGTTTTCGTAGCCAGCCATGATAATCACCATGTCGGCATTCTTTTGGGCCATCACCGTGAGCAAGCATTCTATGGCTCTCTGTCCATAGTCTTTTTTGTCGGTGCTATCGGTGCATAGGGTGTAGGCCTCGTCGATGAAGAGCACGTTACCTTTTGCTCTCTGCAGCAGCGCTTTCATGTTCTCTTCAGTGTCGCCGATATACTGCCCGATGATAGATTTTCGTTCTGCCACCACCACATCGCCCTTGGTCAGCACCCCCAGCGCTTTCATTATCCTGCCCATCATGCGTGCCACGGTGGTCTTGCCGGTACCGGGATTGCCTGTAAACACCATGTGGTGAGATCCTTGCATTAGCGGAGCCAGTCCCATGCGCTCCCTCATCCTGCTCAGTTTCATTTTGTTGAATGTAGCATTGAGGGTTTCTTTCACCCCTTTGAGTCCCGTCATGTCATTCAGCATGCGCATGCTCTCGTCATAGTCGGTATCGTTGTGTTTGTCTGTGTGCAAATCTATATCCTCCACTGTTATGGTGCTGTCTGTAGAGTCGGTCTTTATCCATCTCTCCATCACCTTGGGCATTATGTGCTTGTCTACCATAGTGATGGCAGTGTCGTGGCATTTTGTGTCGTGGCATGCGCTCATGCCTATGTCTATCAACAGTTTGTCGGCAGCCTCAGAGGTTATGTGCATTTGCTTATTGCTTATTGTTTCCATCACCACATGCAGCAAGTCATTGGTAGTATAATGTGCGGTGTTGATGATGTTGTCGTGGTCGAAGAGTGCGCAGAAGTCAGGCAGGGTGTCCTTCAGCAGATTCCATTCATAACCTGTTATTGTCAGTATGACATGGCAATCTTCTTTTTCAATCATGCGTTTCAATCTGTCGCCTGTTTCTGGTCCGTTGCCCATGGTCAGTGCGGTGGTATTAAATAAAATAAATGTATACCCTCCACAGTCGGCAAAGATATCCTGTTCTTCTCTTCCGCCATAGTTTTGAGCGTTTCTTTTGTGACACAGTTCAGCGGCGTCCACTACCTTTGTTGGTGTCAACCTCTGGTCAATCTGTGAGAAAGTCTCGGCAATGCTCAGTTGCACCTTGCTACCATCTCCCAGTAGCACATGATTATGGTTGCGTGCAATAATAGGCAAGTTCTGCTCATGTCTTATCTCGTTTATCCTGTTCCATTTAATGCCTTCCACAGCCTTTCTCTTGAGGTCGTGCTGAGCAATGATGGCAGTTAGGTCATGCCAGTAACTAAAGCCAGCCATTTGCGTGTTGCCAATTCTCACATAGTCGAAGAGCAGTGGGTCTTGCCCTAGTTTCATGCCCGTAATTTTTCCATTTCGTATAGCGAACTCAACACATGCAAAGGGTTGCAAGTTATGGCAAACGATGCATTTATATGTATCGTCGCACCAGTGCAGGTGTGTGGTCATGCTTATCTCGATGCTCTTTGTTGTCATTCCGCATACCACCATATCATTGTGTGCCATGCGAGTAAGAGATGAGTTGAAGCACTGCAAGCCTATCTGGTCATGGTCGGCATCAAAGGGTTTGCATGCCATTGAGATCATCAGGGATTTATCCTCTCTTCTTCCTTTTACCGATTGGATGTAGGGGTGTTTGAGATGCTTCCCATCTTCAGCCACTATGAAGTTTAGGTGGCATGTGTTGCCGTCAATATCAAACAGCTGTTTGTTGCCCTTGTGTATTGTCATGATATTTGACTCCATTTTGGGCACCATATTTTCGAGTGTCAAGCGGTAGTGTCCTGGTTTCAGGTCATGCTTGCTATTGCAAATCTTGATAGTATAAGAATAGTCATACTCATCAAGGTAGTGCATACCTTTGCATACCACCACATTGCTGTCGGTATTGGTAAGGGTCATGCAGAATGGGTCATTTGAAGTATTATAGTCTGTTTCGCAGTCTATAGAGTCTTCGCTATCATCAATAGTATTTATAGAGGTATCTACAAGATAGAGATTTATTTCTGAGTCGCCGATGATATCATCATTGACAAACATTATGTTGCTGGACATAGAATCCAGTAGGTCAATGCCGCAGAGATTTATCTGTGCATGATCAAAAGAGTAAGTCTGTCTCATAAAAAATCAAACTGATTAATCAAAAAAAATAGTAATAGCGCTTGTGTGCAGCGCCAAGATCACAATAAAATATCGGTTCAGCGGATTTAACTGGTTGGAAAAAACCACTAATAAATATCGACAAAAAACCGATAAAAAATAAAAAGTCGATGCAAGCCAATCCCTGCTTCGACTCGTTGTAGCAACAAGTCAAAGAACGACAAATGATCTCTTGTTGACATTCCGACCTTTACGTTCGGCAATGCACACGATGCGTGAATAGAGATTTCTGTGTCATGTTCTTTTACTTGTTTTATTATGATAATCAGTTGAGACTATGACCCTATCAGTCAATAATCCGCTGCAAATATAGAAATAATATTCATTACTTCCAAATAATTTGAAGATTATTTTCTAAACAACATAAATCCTGTTTGTTCTCCGACTTGAGAAGTGGCATGCATCAGGCAGCACAGGCATCTACGACCTGCAAGGCCGCAAGATAAACAGCAAGCCGACTAAGGGAATGTATATCAAGAATGGAAAGAAGTATATCAAATAAAAAATGAATATGAAGAAGAAAGTATATATTAAATCCGAGATGAAGGCGTATGAGATTGAACCGACTGTAATTCTGGCAGTTTCACCTGCTCAAGAAAGAGGTTCTCTTTATGATGAAATTACTTTTGAGGATGAGGTATGTAACAATCCAAGATAAAGGGAATACAGAACACATATAGTTTTACTCACAAGTTGGAGGCTGCAAGCGGAATGGTAAATGCCATTTGCAGCCTTCATTGTGTTTGTAGGGAAATCGAGGACATGGGACAGGTCAGCGTCCCGATAGTGTAGCAAGGAAATTCTGAGAGCCGTGGGCCAATGCACCAGTCCGTACGATTCTCCATAAACAAAAATAGCCCTCCGAAGAGGGCTGGTAGGATCAAAGTCCTTCGGCATATAGCCTTATTGTGATAAGATGTAGAAAATCTTATGGGTGCAAAATTACTAAATAATATTGTATTTTGCAAGTTTTTACTAGAATAATTTTGTTATTTAACAAATAATGATTACTTTTACACCGAAAAAACTATAAAACATCATTATTATGAAGCGAATATTGGGTATAGATACAGGTACCAACAGCCTTGGTTGGGCAGTTGTTGACAAGAACGAAACGGGGGAGTATTCTCTTGTAAGGAAAGGTAGTCTTATATTTCAAGAGGGAGTAAAGATAGAAAAAGGAATAGAATCATCCAAGGCTTCTGAACGTACAGGTCATAAGTCTTCGAGAAAACATTATTTTAGGCGCCGACTTAGAAAAATTGAAGTATTGAAGGTTTTGGTCAAATATGGATGGTGTCCTCCTTTATCAGCCGAGGCGTTACATCTGTGGCATGTTAAGAAACAGTATCCGCTTGATGACGCATTTCTCGCTTGGCAGAGGACAGATGAGAAATTTGGCAGAAATCCTTATTATTTTAGGCATGTCTGTCTTCATGAGAAACTTGATTTCGATGAGGAGAGTGACCGTTATGTTCTTGGTCGGGCAATGTATCATCTTGCTCAGCGTAGGGGATTCCTAAGTAATCGATTGGATCAAAGTGATGAGAAGGAATCTGGTAAGGTGAAAGAATCCATATCAGAACTATCAGATGAAATGAAAAAGGCAGGTTGTGAATTCCTTGGAGACTATTTTTATAAGTTGTATAGTGAAAGAGGTGTTACTGTGCGGATTCGCAATCGATATACAGACCGCGAAGAACATTATAAAAAAGAATTTTATGAGATATGCAAGGTTCAAGGACTTGACGAACAGCAAATTCGAGACCTTGAAAGGGCTTTGTATTTCCAAAGGCCATTGAAGAGTCAGCGTCAAGGAGTGGGGCGTTGCACTATGGAGCCAAGCCGTCCAAGATGTGCAGATTCTCATACTGCATACGAGCGTTTCCGTATGTTGTCTTTCATTAATAATATAAAGGTGAAGGGGCCGCACGATATTGATTTGCGACCGCTTAATGAGGAGGAACGTAAAAAGATAAATGGACTGTACTTTAGAAAAAGCAAGCCTCAGTTTGATTTTGAAGATATAGCAAAAGCCATAGCTGGTAAAAAGAACTATCAATATATAAAAGATAAAGGTGACTTGCCTTATAAGTTCAATTATCGCATGTCTCAAGGCGTGACTGGTTGCCCTACTACAGCAAGTCTTATTGATATCTTTGGTGAAGACTTTGCAGATGGCATAGCGGAACAATATACCCTTTCGGCAGGCAAAACCAAGGAACAGATGACAGATGATGTGTGGAATGTGCTCTATAGTTTTGCAGACAAGGAGAAAGTCAAGGCTTGGGGAATGGATAAACTTCAGCTTGACGAGGAAACTGCAGATAAATTCTCAAAAATCCGTCTAAGCCATAGTTTTGCCTCGCTCAGTCTTTGTGCTATCAGAAAGATACTACCTTGGCTTGAAGCTGGAATGATATACTCTCATGCAGTGATGATGGCTAAGGTTCCGGATATCGTTGGGAGACACATTTGGAGTCAATTTTCTGATACAATTGTGAACGAGTTATCCGAACTTATAGCTAATTTCAATCCTAAGGATGAATCAATGCAGGGAACATTGGACTTTTGTATTAAGGATTATCTAAGGAATAACTTTGACCTTAATCCAGGAGTTGCCGATAAGCTATATCATCCTTCCATGATTGAGACATACCCCGATGCAGTAACAAATAAGGATGGGGTCTATCAGCTTGGCAGTCCAAGAACAAATGCTGTGCGCAATCCGATGGCTATGCGCTCATTACATCAACTTCGTAAAGTCATTAATATGCTTTTACGGGAAGGCATTATTGACCAAAATACGGAAGTGCATATTGAATATGCACGTGAGCTTAATGATTCGAATAAACGTCAGGCCATAGCCAGATGGAATAAAGAAAGGGAAAAGGCTCGTGCAGGATATGCAGCTGACATAGTAAAATTATATAAGGATGAAACAGGCAAGGATATTGTTCCTACTGATGTAGATATCTTAAAGTTCCAATTGTGGGAGGAACAAGGACACGTATGCCTATATACTGGCGAGCAGATTGGATTGGCTGATTTCATTGGTCCTAATCCTAAATATGATATCGAACATACTGTTCCACGTA
>OBLI01001366.1_pt1 | contig 24071 bp, 24 predicted proteins | sample 1519701 | NCBI WGS metagenome assembly OBLI01 (sample SAMEA3663005, study PRJEB22513) | pig gut metagenome | biome: pig gut; feature: pig-associated habitat; material: faeces | place: France | collected 2012
TGCACCATCTCCGACCAGCTGTTCGGCGTGAAGGCCGGCGGCACCATGGCCCACGCCTGGGTGCAGATGTTCGACAGCGAGTACGAGGCCTTCAAGGCCTACGCCCAGATGTACCCCAACAACGCAGTGCTGCTGGTGGACACCTACAACACCCTGAAATCCGGTGTGCCCAACGCCATCCGGGTGTTCAACGAAGTCCTGAAGCCCATGGGCATCACCAAGTGCGGCATCCGCTTAGACTCCGGCGACATGGCCTACCTGACCCAGCAGGCAAGAAAAATGCTGGACGAGGCGGGCTGGACGGAGTGCAGCATTTCCGTGTCCAATTCCCTGGACGAGTACATCATCCGGGACATTCTGCGGCAGGGCGCGAAGATCGATATGTTCGGCGTGGGCGAGCGGCTGATTACCGCGAAGAGCGAACCGGTCTTCGGCGGCGTGTACAAGCTGGCCGCCGTGGAGGAGCCGGACGGAACCATCGTGCCCAAGATCAAGATTTCCGAGAACGTGGTGAAGATCACCAACCCCCACTACAAGAAGCTGTACCGCTTCTACGCCAAGGATACGGGCAAGGCCATCGCCGACTACATGACCGTCTACGATGAGGTGGTGGACGACAGCAAGGATATGGAGATCTTCGACCCGGAGGCCACCTGGAAGACCAAGCGCGTCTTCAATTTCACCGCGAAAGAGCTGCAGGTGCCTATTTTCAAGGGCGGCGAGCTGGTTTATAAGCTGCCTGCCCTGGAGGAAATCCGCACCTATTGCAAGGAGCAGGTGGACACCCTCTGGGACGAAATCAAGCGGTTTGACAACCCCCAGACCTACTATGTGGACCTGTCCCAGAAGCTGTGGGACGTGAAGTACGGCCTGCTCAAGCGCAATGGCAGGCAGTAAGCGGACGCCGGCCTACAGCATGGCCCTGGGCGGCGTGCTGGCGGCGCTGGCGGTGGTGATTATGAGCTTTGGCACCATTATCCCTGTGGCGACCTACGTCTGCCCGGCAATTTGTATGCTTCTCGGGCAGGTGGTGCTGAAAACCTGCGGTGGGCGGGTTGCTTGGGCGTGGTATGGGGCGGTGGCGCTGCTGTCGGTGCTGCTGGCGCCGGACAAGGAAGCGGCGGCGGTGTTTGCCGCGCTGGGTTACTACCCCATGGTGAAGCCCCGGCTGGAAAAGAGAAAGCTGCCATGGCTGTGGAAGGCAGCGCTGTTCAACGCCGTGATTCTGGCGCTGTACTGGCTGCTGATTCACCTGATGGGAATGGACGCACTGGCGGAGGAATTCGCCGAAGCGGGAGCGGTCATGACGGTTGTCATGCTGGTGCTTGGAAATGTGGTTTTCTTTCTGCTGGACAGAGTGCTGAGCAAACGCTTCCGAAGATAAAATATGTAGGGGAGGGTCACTGACCCTCCCTTCGGCGTCAGCCGCCCGATATGAGGAAAGTCGCATAGCGGACGGGCAATGACCCGCCCCTACGGTAAGGAGTGAAAACCGATGTGGTACTTATATATCCTTCGCTGTGGGGATGGAACGTTATACACGGGCATTACCACAGATATCCAGCGGCGGCTGGAAGCCCACCGGTGTGGAAAGGGCGCGAAATACACCCGGGGCCGGGGGCCGCTGGAATTGGCCTATCAGGAAGATTGCAGCACCCATTCTGAGGCGCTGAAGCGGGAGGCGGCGGTAAAACGACTGTCCCGGACGGAGAAGGAACAGCTGATTGGCAGATAAATTGTGCTTTAGCTTACTAAGAAAGCATGTCATTGCGAGCCAGCGCGCACGCTGGCGTGGCAATCCGTATTCCATTTTGCACTCTGATGACGCATTTTCCAAAAAGGGAGAACGGATTGCCACGTCGGGCTTCGCCCTCCTCGCAATGACATGCTAATTCGTTTAATTCTCCTTTAGCCAATCAACAATTCTGGAGATTTCCCGGGAAAAGCACTTGACAAAAAAGGAAAGATGCGGTATCTTATGTGCGAAAGTTAACTATAGCTAACCATATAAGTTAGCAAACGCTAATCAAAAGGAGGCCAAGGTATGCGAACATTGAAGGATGCGAAAATCGGGCAGTCCGTGGTGGTTCTGAAGCTCCACGGCGAGGGCGCGGTGCGCCGAAGAATCATGGACATGGGCATCACGAAAAATGTGGAGGTTTTTATCCGGAAGGTGGCCCCGCTGGGGGACCCCATTGAGGTCAACGTCCGGGGCTATGAGCTGAGCCTGCGGAAGGCTGACGCGGAAATGATTGAGATTTATTGATTTTTACAGATTGGTTAGCTTCAACTAACCTTGAAAGGAAGGCACCATGGAACAAATAAAAATCGCCCTGGCGGGCAACCCGAACTGCGGAAAAACCACACTTTTCAACATTTTAACCGGCTCCAACCAGTATGTGGGCAACTGGCCCGGCGTCACGGTGGAGAAGAAGGAGGGAACCCTGAAGGGCCACCCGGAGGTGGTGATTCAGGACCTGCCGGGCATCTACTCCCTGTCCCCCTACTCCCCGGAGGAGCTGGTGACCCGTACATACCTTGTTGAGGATCACCCCGACGCCATTCTGAACATCGTGGACGGCACCAACATCGAGCGGAATCTCTACCTTTCCACCCAGCTGATGGATTTGGGCCATCCGGTGGTGCTGGCGGTGAACATGATCGATCTGGTGCGGAAAAACGGCGATACCATCGATCTGGAAAAGCTTGGGAGAGCCTTGGGCTGCCCCTGCATCGAGATCAGCGCCCTGAAAGGGGAGGGGTGCCTGGCGGCGGCGGAACAGGCGGTGGAACTGGCGAAGAACCACACCCACGGCGACCGGCCCCATGTCTTCGGCGGCAGCGTGGAGCACGCTCTTGCTCACATCGAGGAATCCATTGAGGGCCGGGTGAAGGAGAACTACCTGCGCTGGTACGCCATCAAGCTGTTTGAACGGGACGAGATGGTGCGAAAGGAACTGGCCCTGCCGGAAAACCTGATAGCCCATCTGGAAAAGCATATCACCGACTGCGAACGGGAGCTGGAGGACGACGCGGAATCCATCATCGCCGACCAGCGCTACACCTACATCGAATCCGTCATCCGCAAAGCGGTACAGAAAAAAGCCCCCAAACACGCCCTGTCATTCTCTGACAGAATCGACCGCATTGTGACAGACCGGGTGCTGGCCCTGCCGATTTTTGCTCTGGTCATGTTCACCATGTACGCCATCGCCATGGGCAGCTTCCCCTTCTCCATCGGCACCATCGGCACGGACTGGGCCAACGACGTGCTATTCGGGGAGTGGATTCCGGCGCTTCTGGATTCCGTTCTGACGGCTCTGGGGGTCAGCGGCTGGCTCTACGGGCTGGTGATGGACGGCATTTTGGCGGGTGTCGGCGCGGTGCTGGGCTTTGTGCCCCAGATTCTGGTGCTTTCCCTGCTCCTGTCCATTCTGGAAGACGTGGGCTATATGTCCCGGGTGGCCTTCATTATGGACCGGCTCCTGCGCAAGTTCGGCCTGTCCGGTAAATCCATCATCCCCATGCTGGTGGCCACCGGCTGCGGCGTGCCGGGCATTCTGGCGTCCCGCACCATTGAGCAGGAAAATGACCGGAAAATCACCGTCATGACCACGGGCTTCATCCCCTGCGGCGCGAAAATGCCTATCATCGGCCTGTTTGCCGGGGCGGTGTTCGGCAATTCCCCGCTGGTGGCGGTGTCGGCCTTCTTCATCGGCATCGCGGCGGTGGTGATTTCCGGTGTGATTCTCAAAAAGTTCAAGACCTTTGCCGGAAAGCCCGCCCCCTTCGTCATGGAGCTGCCCGCCTACCATCTGCCCTCTGCTCGGAATGTGCTGCGGGCTACCTGGGACCGGGGGATGGATTTTGTCAAGCGGGCCACTACCATCGTCCTGCTCAGCTCCATCGTGCTGTGGTTTCTCAAGGGCTACGGCTTTGTGGGCGGCGCCTTCGGGGCGGTGGAGGACAGTAACCTCTCGCTGCTGGCTTCCATCGGCAGGCTGTTCTCCTGGATTTTCTATCCCCTTGGCTGGACGGGGGACATGGCCTGGAAAGCAACCGTCGCCACGGCTACCGGCCTGATCGCCAAGGAACAGGTGGTCATGACCTTCGGCACCCTGTACCACTACGCCGGGGACCTGAGCGAAACGGGCAGCGAAATCTGGCAGCTGATCGCCGCGGATTTTGGCCCCGTCCGGGCTTATAGCTTCATGATCTTTAACCTTCTGTGCGCCCCCTGCTTTGCCGCCATCGGCGCCATCCGCCGGGAAATGGGCAACAGGAAGTGGACGCTGATCACCGTGGGCTATATGTGCGGCTTTGCCTATGTGGTTTCCCTCATCGTCTATCAGCTGGCGGGTCTGCTGACGGGGGAGACCAGCTTCGGCCTTGTGACCGTGGCAGCGCTGGCGGCGCTGGCAGGCCTTGGCTACCTGGTGTTCAGAAGAAACAAATATGCGGATACCAGCGTCCGCGTTGGCGTATAAGGAGGGACTATGGGGGATATCCTTGTATTGGCGGTTCTTGCGGCTGCGGCCGGTCTGGCCATTGCCAAACTGCGAAAGGACAAGAAAAAAGGCGGCTGCTGCGGCAATTGCGGCGGCTGCACCGGATGCTGCTCCAGACGGCAGTAATCGCACCGGGCTTCGTGAATGCGAAGCCCGGTTTCTTCCCAATTTATCCCCGGCAGAGTGGGAATGGGGTTGACAAATGTACACGGGTAGCGTACAATAGGCCCGTTACGGCTGAGGTCGCGGAAGCCATCAGTACCGGTTCGGTCCGGCAATTGCCGAATCGCGGAAAGGGACTTTCGCCGAAGGGAGCGTCTGCTGCCACGGGGGCGCTTTCTGGGGCCGCGCAGAATATGCGCGGAACTGTCATCCAATAGGATGTTGCGCTGCCGGGATGAACACAAACGTGTATCCCTGTGCGCACGCACAGGGATTTAATTTTAGAAAGAGGTAGAACTATGAAAAAGACACCGTTTCTGACACTGGAAAAGGCGAAGGAGATTATCGAGGAGATTCCCACGCCCTTCCACATCTACGACGAGGCCGGCATTCGGGCCAACGCCCGGGCGCTGAAAAAGGCGTTTTCCTGGAACAAGGGCTACCGGGAGTATTTTGCCGTGAAGGCCACGCCCAACCCCTATATCCTCCAGATTCTGAAGGAGGAGGGCTGCGGCTGCGACTGCGCCTCCTATGCTGAGCTGCTGCTTGCCCAGGCCGTTGGCTGCACGGGCCACGACGTGATGTTTTCCTCCAATGTGACCCCGGAAAAGGATATGCGCAAGGCCTATGAGATGGGAGCCTACATCAACCTGGACGACGCTACCCATGTGGATTTTCTGGCGAGAATCGCGAACGGCAAGGTGCCGGAGACGGTGTGCCTGCGCTATAACCCCGGCGGTTCCTTCTCGCTGGGCAATACCATCATGGACATGCCCCGGGATGCCAAGTACGGCATGACCGAGGATCAGATGGCGGGGGCCATTCGGCGGCTGATGAAGATGGGCACCAAGCACTTCGGCATCCACGCCTTCCTTGCTTCCAACACCACCCAGAACGGCTATTACCCCGAGCTTGCCAGCCAGCTGTTCCGTCTGGCCGTCCGGCTGAGAAACGCCACCGGCTGCCACTTCTCCTTCATTAACCTCTCCGGCGGCGTGGGCGTGGACTACCGCCCGGAGCAGCCCGCCAGCGACATCGCTTTCATCGGAGAAGGCGTCCGCCAGCAGTATGAGGAGATTCTGACCCCCCAGGGCATGGACGACATCGCCATCTTTACCGAGCTGGGCCGGTTCATGCTGGCGCCCTACGGGCACCTGATTTCCACCGTGCTGCACCAGAAGCACATCTACCGGGAGTACATCGGTCTGGATGCCTGCGCCGCCAACCTGATGCGCCCCGCCATGTACGGCGCGTACCACCACATTACGGTGCTGGGCAAGGAGGACGCCGTTCTGGATCATGTGTACGATGTGACCGGCGGCCTGTGCGAGAACAACGACAAGTTTGCCATCGAGCGGAGTCTGCCGGAAATCGAAATCGGCGACATTGTGTGCATTCACGACACCGGCGCCCACGGCTTTTCCATGGGCTACAACTACAACGGCAAGCTGCGCTCCGCCGAGGTCCTTCTGAAGGAGGACGGCAGCTTCAAGCTGATCCGCCGGGCGGAGACCGTTCAGGACTATTTCGCTACTTTTGACTGCACGGAGTTTACTTTCATGGAATAATTGTGCAAACTGCATAAAAGAGCCGAATTATTTTTGACGTAAAGCAGACAAAATAACGATAAAAATTCATACTTTTCCTTGCGGTTTGTGCTATAATATTCATGACTGAAGGGGCACGACGGCCCCTTCACTGGGACCGTAAAGGAGTTGGCGATGAACAATATCTTATTCTTTCTGACACCGAAAGCGATGTGCGCGTATCTGCACGATGATTTCACCATTCGACAGGCTCTGGAAAAGATGGAGGCGTCCGGCTATGCCGCGCTGCCCATTCTGAACCGCCGGGGCGAGTACCGGGGCACCCTGACCGAGGGGGATCTATTGTGGGCGCTGAAAAATATGTGTTATATGGATATGCGGCAGGCGGAAGCCCGGCGGATTATGGAGATTTCCCGCCGGAAGGACAACGTTCCCGTCCGTATCACCGCGTCCATGCACGATCTGATCGACCGGGCGTCCAACCAGAATTTTGTTCCCGTGGTGGATGACTACGGCGCGTTTATTGGCCTGATTACCCGCAAGGCCATCATCCAGTATTGCCGCGACCAGCTGTTTCCGGAAGACTGAGCTACATAAGAAACCTCCCGCTTTCCAAACCCGGAAAGCGGGAGGTTATATTGTATTGTGCTTATCGGTTTTACTCAGCCAAAGAGGAATATAGTGAATTAGCATGTCATTGCGAGGAGGGCGAAGCCCGACGTGGCAATCCGTTCCCCCTTCTCACGTTCCGAATACATACCTGCTATGAAAAGAAGTACGGATTGCCACGCCAATGTGCGCACTGGCTCGCAATGACATGTTTTCTTTGTCAGCTATAGGACAATTTAGCTGAGTAATAAGCACATATTGTATTATGGCTTCAAATACTGCTCCCAGCGGAAGGTGACCGTGGATTTTTTCAGCCCGTAGGCCTCCCGAATGGCCTTTGACAGGCAGGAAAGCTTGGCCTGCATCACAGGGGAGCGGAACAGATCTTCATTGCCGCTCTGCATGGCGCATTCCATAATCCGGGCCCGATCCTCCTTGGGAAAGCTCATGGAGTAGGTATCGATGAAGGAGCGGGTGTTCGGCTGCAAGTATTCCTCGGCATGGCGCTCCCGGTTGGCGGCGTAGTCCAGATCATAGGTAAATCCGGCGGGATTCAGAGCATCCCAGCGGTCGAAGGCGGCGCTGTCGGTGAGCAGCCGGGTTTCCATTACATGATACAGCTCGTGGTACAGCGCCCGCTCCGCGTATTGGCCCACGGCGATGGTGATGTAGGCGCTGCTGCCGTGATAGAACTGAACGCCGGTGGCGGTTTCCAGACTGCCGGATTCCGGGGAGCCTTGAATGCTTCGCACCAGACAGATGGTCAGGTCGGAAAAATGCTCCCTGATTCCGGCGAGAATTTCCGGCGGGTAGTAGGAAAGCCGCCGGTCAAGCTCCTGAAGCTCCCGGGAAAGCACCGGTGCCAGATATTCCGGCCGGAACTCATAATCCCAGGGGGCCACGGTCAATGGATCATTCCAGACCAGTACCTGAATTCCGTATTTTTCGCCCAACCGGGCCGCATCCGCCCGACACCGGGCCAGCCCGGCGGCGTCCGGGGCATCCTCGGTGAAACGTTTGCCCACATAGCTGTGGATGTCGCCGGTGCGGCTGGCCTCGGCGTACAAATCCCACCGGCAGATCAGGCCGTCGCCCTCCCGGTCTTTCAGCAGCAGGTAGACCGCGTCCGCTTCGCAGGCGGTGATGGAAACAAAATCATACCCTTCCGAAAGCGTCAGGCTTGCGCACCGAAGCCCCGTATCCAGCTCATAGCAGTTAATCACCGCGGTCTCCTCGCGGGATACCGCAACGACCCGCCGCTGGCTGTCCAGATAATAGCAGCTTGCGTAAATATCCCCGGGGGTCAAAAGCTGTGCCGCACCGCCGGACTGACCGAACAGATGAAGCCGGACGGGGCCTTCCGGGACGGAAGCATAGTAGAATTTGCCCTGGGCCGCCAGAGCCACATCCCCGGGAACCTCATTCAGCAGGCGCCCGTTGTCGGCGGCGAGAAACAGCGTGCTGTCCTTGCCGTCCTGGGTAATGCGGCATTGCAGAATCGTGTCCTCCTGATGCAGCCCCGTCAGCGCCTGGGCTTCGTAGGACAGCTCCTTGACGCAGCGCCGGATGCCGGTTTCCAAGTCCCAGGCCCGGATGGCGGTAGAGGTGCAGTAATACAGGGTGGAGCGGTCGGAGGAGAGAATGGGGGAGCCGACCAGCCCCTCCGGGGCGGCGATGCGGCTCACATCCGTAAGCCGGTCGCTGAGAATCACGGTTTCCCTGCGTATCGGGTCAAAGTAGGACAGAGCGTCCGTTCCGACCCGCACCGAGGGGTCATTTTCGTCCAGGCGGAAGGAAAGTGCTGCCGTGGCGCTGACCACCAGATCCTCGCCGGTCAGCAGCGCCAGCGTTGTGGTTTCGCTGCCGCACAGAGCGATCAGGCTGTTGCCCATTGCCAGGATTCCTTCTGCCTGCCGCCGCAGGGGATAGACCCGTAGCGCGCCGGGAGCGGACTGTTCCAGCGGGTGCTCCGGCACGTACAGCCGCATGGGCTCTTCTTCGGCGGAAACCGTCTGAACAGTGGCAGGGACGGTGGCCTCCGGGACAGCTTGCGCTGCGCAGCCGCCCAGAAGCAGGCAGGTCAGAATCAGACAGAGGGCTTTTTTCATGTCTATTGTCTCCTTGCGAGGGTGTAGTCGTCGCCCTGCCGGTAGTAGGGGCAGTGCTGGTTTCGGGAGGTCATGATGTGATAGACCTCATCCTCGTCCAGATCCATCATGCAGTAGTACTCCTCGTATTCCTCATCATAATCATAATACCAGCAGCTGTCGCATTCCGTCGAATCCATGTCAGTCCTCCAAAATTTTTACGGAAAAATTGCCGTTTTCGTAGACAAGGCAGCTGTGACTGCCATCCTTGGGGATGGACACGCTGCCGGGATTCAGGCAGCGGATGCCGCCGCGCACTTCGTCCATTTTGACGTGGGTGTGTCCGAACAGGAAGACGGAGCCTTCCGGCAGGGGCGGCAGCTTGTCCGGGTTTGCGTGGTGCCCGTGGGTCAGGTAGAAGGTTTTTCCGTCCAGCAGCAGTTCGGAGAACTCCGCCATACAGGGGAAGGGGAGCACCATCTGATCCACCTCCGCCTCGCAGTTGCCCCGGACGGCGATGATGCTGTCCTTCAGATCGGACAGCATGGGAATGACCTGTTTGGGGGCGTAGTCCCGGGGCAGGTCGTTCCGGGGGCCGTGGTAGAGCAGGTCGCCCAGCAGCACCAGCCTGTCCGGCTGTTCCCGGTCAACAAGTTCCATCAGCTTGCCGCACCAGAAGGCGGAGCCGTGGATATCGGACGCGATAATCAGTTTCATAACGATACCTCCAAAAACAGCGGGGCAGTGCCCCGCTTCATAGTGTTTCCAAATAAGCTTTGACATCAAAGGGCCGCAGCTTTTCATCCTTGCGCAGATACAGCGGATGATGGGGATGCCCTTTTTTGGTGATGGCCCCGGCACAGTACCAGCTGGCGCCGAATTCCTCTCCTGCATGAACCAAATCCCGGACACAGTCGGGTAGATACTTCCGCTTTTCAATGATGGCTCCCCAGGCTGCCCACACGGCGGGCTTGTCGGAAATGGAGAGAATATAGCGGAAAGCTGTTAAGTTTTCCCGGTGCAGGGCGGGATTATAGACCTTTTCCATATCGTCCGGGGAGGTGGCCCGCTGGGCGTAGACGTTGAACATGAGAAAGCTGTCGAAGCCGTTGCCCAGCGCAATCCGCTCCACGGATTTGAGGGTATTGTCCAACGCGTCCGGCCTGGCGGTGGAGGGGTTGATGCCGATGCAGATCAGGGGATTTTTCCCTCTTGTGCCCAGCAGATACCGGTATTCCGAGTAGAAATTGGGCGCGTAGAGCCACTTTTCGATATCATAGTCCGGTGAGGGAGTGTTGGCGGCCTCCAGCGCCTGCCGGAAGGTCAGAAGTTCCAATTCGGTGGTAGCGATGGTAGGTACATGGGCCATTTAAACATCCTCCACCGTGGGGAACCACAGACTCTGACTGGGGTCGTGAAAGTCACAGCTCTGGGGGTCCCGGCCGGTTTGCAGGCACCAGGCGGCAAATGCGGTGTCCAGGAAGGGGTAGACCCCGTCCATGGTGGATTGCAGGCTGACGGCGCCGCCGTCCGCCATGTGCAGCTCAATGATAACGTTGCCGCCCTGCACCATGTACAGCTTCTGGCCCTTGATATCGGAAAAACGATATGTAACCTCCTTCTTCCCAAACCGGGACAGCAGGAAGGTTTCCCCGTCGTAGAACACGCCGAAGCTCAGGTAGTATACCGCCAGCGCCGCCCCCATGAGCAGAACGACGATGCCGCCCCACAGCAGCACCGGGCCGTCGGAAATGCCCACGCAGACAGCCATAATGCCCAGAACGGACAAAATCACGCCGAACAGGCCGTAGCGCTTGTTGGCGCGGACAGCCATACCGGAGCGGTGCTGGGCCTTGCTGCGGAATAATTTGGCAAACGCCTTGTCCACCGCGAAACACAGGCCGAAGACCGCGGCGGCAATGAGTAAAATCAGGAAAAATGTCATGGCTGCTCCTTCCTATGCCCACAAGACTGTGTCCACGGGAATATCATGCTCCTCGGTGTCCAGCTCAGGCAGCATCTGGAATTCATAGCACAGGGCCAGGGTGGGGTGTTTTGGCTCCGCGGCGAGGAATTTGTCGTAGAAGCCGCCGCCGTAGCCGATGCGGTGGCCCTGAGGGTCGAAAGCCAGACCGGGCATCAGCACCAGCGCGGTTTCGTCGTCAGCCACCGGCCCATCGGCGATGGGCTCGGGAATGCCGGCGTACCCCTTGGAAACCTTTGTCAGGTCGTCAAGATACAGAAATTTCATCTCGTCCCCATAGACCTTGGGCACAGCCACCTTTTTGCCGTCCTTCAGGGCCTGCTCCAGCATGGGCACGGTGCGCACCTCCTGATTGTAGGGGAGGTAGCCGTAGATGGTTTTGGCGTTTTTGTAGGCCTCGCTCTGGGCAAACAGTACGCCCAGCTTTTCGCTGCGGCTGACAATTTCCTCCTCCGTCATGGCCCGCTTGCGCTCCCGGATGCTGCGGCGCAATTCTTTCTTATCCATTGGTATTCTCCTTCTTTGTGTCGCTGCCCCGGAACATCCGGAACCACAGGGAAATCGCAATCTGCCCGGGAATTCCCAGCAGGAAAATTTTCCAGAACGAAATCCCCATGATGGCTTTCAGGGTGGCGTAAATACTCAGCAGACTGCCCCACACGATCATGCTGATCAGCGCCTTGTTCCACCGGAAATCGTGCCACGCCGAGCGCAGGCTCAGCAGGACGATGGCGTTGGCGGGAATGGCGTAGAAAAACAGCAGGCAGCTGTATTTCTCCAGAAAATCGAAGGAGGACAGCACCACAAAGGCAAACAGCGCCACGAACCACACCAGGGTGGAGGACAGGGCGAGAATCACATTTTTGTTGGCCTTACGCTTGAGGGCCTTCTCAGACACCTGGGTCATGGCCTTTTCCAGTGTGCCGGGGTTGCCGGGCAGGGCGTCGGGGTCCACCAAAAGGTCGTTCACGGTGATCTCGAACTGGGAAGCCAGCTGCATGAGGGTCAGCACATCCGGCACGGACTCGCCCCGTTCCCATTTGGAAACGGCTTTGTCAGAATAATTCAGTTTTTCCGCAAGCCCCGCTTGGGTCAGGCCGGCCTGCTTACGATAGGCGGCGATATTCGCACCGATCTGGTATTTCAGCTTCTCGTCGTCCATTACAATCCTCCGCGAGTCAAATATTTATAAAACCAACTGCCCGCCGCAATAATCAATACAGATAGTACACAGGATCCGTATAGCCCGGCGACAGTTCAGAAAGAAATGATTTAGTTTTTTCGCTTTCATCAAATACAATGATACACTCGACATATGATAGGTCATCCAGATTTAACTCATCTTCCGTCTGTATGATGAGTTCCTGCGGCCATAGCAGGTATTGGGTCAGATAAAGTAGAAAGCCCTTGTCGTCTTCTCGTGTTACCAGGAGATATTTTCCGCCGGATGGAATATCATAGTCCGCAATCAAACGGTCATATTTGTAGCGCAGAGTACCATCCAGTTGCTGCCTCCGAAGATATGAAAAATTAGGATTCAAAGCGGTACACAGCGCGATGAGCGCCACCAGCGCGGTACAAAACAGGGCGGTGGGAGCCTTGTACATATCAGAATCCTTCGCCTGCTGGATGGTACGCATGACTTCTGTCAGTAGCAGACCTGCAATGAACGTAATAATCGTTTGATGATATCTGCCGTAGGCAGCCAGCAAGACAGCCTCCTCTGTGGGCATGGAGAAAAGGTACATACCCAGTGTGCCGATCTGGTACAACACATAACCGACTCCCGCAAAGATAAGTGTAGTCCTCATTTCCCGACAGGGTTGGGACACGAGTCGCTTCCAGATGAGCCAGAACAGAATTCCCGAAATCAAAATCCACATACCGCGGTTTGACACAGAGAATTCACGAGCAACCATTGCACTGATGATGATCCAAATATCCGTGATTCCTTTTCCTTCGAAAATTTGCTTGAAATAAGAAAGGGATAAGGAGTGTTTACCTTCCATACCATAAGGAAATACCTGACGCACATGTGCCTGCCACAGAATAAGCGTCATGATGGGAACGGCAAAGAAAAACAGCCAGGTCTTAGGGTTGACGTCCTCACGCCTGAGAGTCGTCCAGATATATCCGCAGAGAAGAATGGAAAAGAGCAAACCGCTGTTCTTTATGGTTATCAAAAAGACGAGATATGGAAGAAGACAGAAAAGCCGATCTTTCAATCCACGCCCATAGTATAAACAGAAGGATGCCCCACTCAACGCGACAATGGGAAGCAGCGTATCCACCAGGAGATCAAAGAGACTGTTGTTGCTACACAAGAGGCAGAGACAGAAAAACGCAGTGAGTAAAGAAGATAGTTTCTTTCCGCAAAAAACAAACAGACTGGTCAGCATGCCTGCCATGAGAATAGCCTGAGCGTACATCTGGATCCACTCGGCGGAGGCTCCCACAATTTGCGTAAAATAGTAAATGAAACAGGCGCTGCCGAGAGGATAAGAGGGAAATATAATAAAATCGTCCTGAAAGCTTGGAAAACGGTGACTGTCAATCACCACTTTCGCGGCTACAGCCCAGTGGGAAAAATTATCATAGTGGGTAAACGCACTGCCGTATAGGAGCGCCGGAAAGAGCACCAAAAGCAATAGAAAGAAAACAGTTCCCGCACAGAGAATGCCGTGCGCGCGGTTTCTCTGCTTAACCGAGTTGGCAGCAAGAATCAGACCGAAAAGGAACAGAGCCCAGGCAGCTGCCCGCAGAAGATTTAAGATCCCAGCAAAGAATAAAACACAGCTAATGCCGCTGAAAAGCAGACCGATGCAAAATTCTATGCGGGCGAACCTGCGCAAATACTGGATGTAGCCATAGCAGGACAGAAAAAACAGGAACAATCGTATCATAAATAATATTTTATCCATGACAGACACCAATCATTTCATTAGAGTGTCTCCTATTTTACTATAAATCGATGGGAATTGCAACCAAAAAAACCGTCCGGGCAGAACGCCCGGACGATCAATGGAATGGTATTTAGAAAGGATCAGACGGTATGCCCCTTGCTGCGGATGACCTCCACCACGGAGTCCACATACTCCTCGCAAATCTCCTTGCTTTCGGCCTCCACCATAACCCGGATTACCGGCTCGGTGCCGGACTCCCGGACAAGAATCCGGCCGGTGTCGCCCAGCTTGGCGGCGACCTCGGATACGGCGGCCTGCACATCGGGGTCGGCCTGAGCCGCTGCCTTGTCGGCAACACGGACGTTCTTCAGCACCTGAGGATAGAAGGTGAAGCCCTCGCACAGCTGGCTCAGGGTCTTCTTCTTCGCCAGCATGACCTCCATCACCTTCAGACTGGTGAGGATGCCGTCGCCGGTGGAGGCGTACTTGGAGAAGATGATGTGACCGCTCTGCTCACCGCCGATGCGGCAGCCGTTAGCCATCATGTACTCATAGACGTACTTGTCGCCCACCTTGGTCTTGGCGTAGTCGATGCCCAGCTCGTCAAAGGCCTTGTACAGGCCAAAGTTACTCATGACCGTAGTGACCACGGTGTTCATCAGGAGCTTCCCCCGCTCCTTCAGGTACTTGCCGTAGATGTACAGAATGTGGTCGCCGGTGACCACGTTGCCATTTTCGTCCACGCACAGGCAGCGGTCGGCGTCGCCGTCGTAGGCAAAGCCCACATCCAGACCGTGCTCCACCACATACCTTTGCAGGCCCTCAATGTGGGTGGAGCCGGCGTTCATGTTGATGTTGTAGCCGTCCGGCTCGGCGTTAATCACATAGGTCTTGGCGCCCAGTGCGTCAAAGACGGACTTGGCGATGTTCCAGGAGGAGCCGTTGGCGCAATCCAGGCCCACCTTCATGCCCTTGAAGGAGTAGATGCCCAGAGAAATCAGATAGCCGATGTAACGGTTCCGGCCCGCTACGTGGTCCACGGTGCGGCCAATCTGGTCCCGCTTGGCAAGGGGCAGTTCGTCCCAGTGCTTGCCGAAGGCTTCCAGATGTCCGTCCAGATACGCCTCCACCAGCTCGATGACACTTTCATCCATCTTCTCACCGTAGCTGTTGATGAGCTTGATGCCGTTATCGTAGTAGGGGTTGTGGCTGGCGGAGATCATGATGCCGCAGTCGAAGCTCTCCGTACGGGCGACGTAGGCCACCGAGGGGGTGGTGGTAACGTGCAGCAGGTAGGCATCCGCGCCGGAGGCAACCAGACCGCCCACCAGAGAGTATTCGAACATATAGCTGGAACGGCGGGTATCCTTGCCGATGACGATGCGGGCAGGGCCGTCGCCGCCGCTGCGGCGCTTCAGCTGGGTATAGTACCAGCCCAGAAAGCGGCCCACCTTGTAGGCGTGGTCAGCGGTCAGATTGCAGTTGGCTTCCCCACGGAAGCCGTCGGTTCCAAAATATTTACCCATAAATGAGGGCTCCTTTCAAAATTCAGAGGACAACTGGTTGTGTCTATCGGCTTAATCAGTTAAAGGGGAACATTGTTGATTTAGGTGTCATTGCGAGGAGCGAAGCGACGTGGCAATCCGTTCTCCTTTTTGGGAAACTGCGTCATCAGAGTGCGAAAGGGGATACGGATTGCCACGCCACTTAAGCGCACTGGCTCGCAATGACATTCTGGTTAATCGGCTAAAGCACAATTTAGCTGAGTAAAGCCGGTGAGCACATTACTTTTTACAGACTACCACGCCGCCGGTTTTCCAGATGCTGTTCTCCGGAACCACACCCCGGACACAGGAGGTGGGGTAGATGTTGGTGTGGCGTCCGATGACGGTGCCGGGATTCAGGACGCTGTTGCAGCCCACTTCCACGAAATCGCCCAGCATGGCGCCGAACTTTTTCAGGCCCGTCTCGATCTGCTCGCTGCCGTCCTTGACCACCACCAGCGTCTTGTCGGACTTGACGTTGGAGGTCAGGCTGCCTGCGCCCATGTGGGACTTGTAGCCTAAGATACTGTCGCCTACATAGTTGTAATGGGGCACCTGTACGTTGTCAAACAGGATCACATTTTTCAGCTCCACCGAGTTTCCCACCACACAATTCGCGCCTACCAGCGCGCTGCCGCGGATAAAGGCGCAGTGGCGCACCTCCGTGCCGGGGCCGATGATGCAGGGCGCGCCCAGAAACGCTGTGGGCGCCACTGTGGCAGTCTCATGAACCCAGACAGTGGGGGACACTTCCCGGTAGCCTTCGCCCAGCTGGGGGCCAAGGGAGAGAATCAGAGCTTTGATGCCGCCCAGCGCCTGCCAGGGATAGTCAAATCCGGAAAGGTACTGCCCGGCAATGGAGTGGGTCAAATCATACAGCTGGTTAACTTTTAACATAGAATTACCTCCTTCGGCACGACGCCGACGGCAAAATGAACGGAACTACTATACAACGCCTATGGACATTTGTCAACGTCCACGGCGAAAAACGTACATAAACCGATTGCAGGTGTTGCAAATTTGATTTATCCAAGACAAAAAAGGGAGCCGCTTTGCGACTCCCGTGGTATCAGATGGCTTTCCGGCTGACAAGGGTGGATATCTTTTGCAGCTGCTCAGGCGTGATGTCCTCCCGGCGAAGCAGCGCGTCGAACAGACCGACGATCTCCGGCTTATGACGGTGGCTGAAGATGGTTGCGGCGAAATACTCCTCCCGGGTCATGGTGGGGGAGAAGACTCTGCCGTAGGTTTTGCTGCGCTTGACGAGACCGGCTTCCCGGATTGCGCCCTTTTGAAGCAGTCCGTTCAGAAGGATGTGCACCGAGCTGTCCTTCCAGGTTTTTTCCTCGGAACGCTCCAACAGATCGGAGCGGGACAGGGGCTGATCGCTTTCCCAAAGAACGTCCATGATTTCCATTTCACTTTTTGTGAGTTCCATCCGCACACCTCCTCGCCTGAACTCCCTGTCATTATAGCCGCACAGGAAAGATTTGTCAATCCGGAAAGTGAGAAAAATAGAATTTTTTGACATAGGAATATCGGCAAAATCGGACTGCAATGGACGATATTCGTATTTCTGCGCAAAAAACAGAAATGAGATTTTATGACGTGGGCACAAATTCTTCAAAAGTGTGCCGACCGCAGGCGGACAGGGAAAACGGCGAAAACGAAGTGTTTTCGCCGCGTACCTTTCTTCATACTATTTCTCGATAAAATGGTTAATACCATTTTATCCTGCGCTTTGCGCGCAGGCCGCCAGTGGCGGCGAGAAATGTATGGACTACGTTTTTTAGCGGCGATGCCGCCGACCGCTTGACAGCGGTCTCATAAAACGGTATTTAACCGTTTTATGAAAAACTAGTATCAGTTCAGCAGCGTATCCCGCAGAAGCTGCCGGTTCGCCTCCAGATCGGCGGACAGCACCGCCATGCCGTCGATTTTCTCATCGCTGAAGGTTCCGTCTGCCGGAATCCGCTGGCTCGTGATCTGTGCGCCGGAAAGCTTCGGCATAATTTCCATCGCCAGCAAGACCAGCTTGCCGTAATTCATGTCCGTGCTGATGAGCGGCAGCAGCTGATCCATCAGCGGCAGCAGCTCCTTCCATTGCATATTCCGGTAGCGGCTCACCAGAGCGTTCATGACCTTGCGCTGACGGCTGGTGCGGCTGAAATCTCCGTCGGCGTCCAGCTTGCGGATGCGGGCGTAGGTCAGGGCCTGTTCGCCGTTCAGAACCTGGGTTCCGGCGGCAAGCTCGCTGCCGGTTTCTTTGTTGATTTCCGCCGCTTCATCCTCCCGCAGCTCCAGCTCCACACCGCCCAGAAGGTCGATGATCTGGGCAAACTGGGAGAAATCCACCTCGATATTGCCGTCGATGTGCAGGCTGAAGTTCTCCCGCAGGGTGTCGTCCAGCAGTGCGGCGCCGCCTTCGGAATAGGCGGCGTTGATGCGGTTGCTGTGGTGCCCGGGAATGGGCACATACAAATCCCGGAGGAAGGAGGTCATGGTCACATTTCCCGTCTTCCGGTGATAGGTGCACAGAATCATGGAATCGGACCGGGCAGTTTCCTCGCCCTCCCGGCGGTCCTGTCCGATCAGAAGAATGTTTACAATGCCGCTGCCGGTGCCGCCGATCAGGTCAGACTGTTTTCCGATTCCCTCCGACGCCAGATTCGTCAGAAAGCTGCCCAGCCGGGTGCCAAAGTCGGCGGGGGGCTGGGTGTAGTGGATTTTTCCCAGCACCTGCTGAAACAGGGCGGTGGCGCCCAGAAGAAAAATGAGAATCAGGGCAAGAAGCAGGCACACCAGCTTCATGAATGCGCGGGCGAAGGTATCGTGCTGTTTTCGCTTCATGGGAATTCCTCCTGAATGGGAAGGTTTATGAAACAGAATATGCACGCTGCCTTCGGACTATTCCCAGTGACCGCCGCTGAGGGTTTCCAGTGCCCGGCTGAAAAACAGGCTGTTGGAGGGACGCTCGTCCAGCTCAGGGAAGAGCTGCTGCCAGCGTTCCGCGTTTCTGCTGTTCCAGGCGTGTTCAATGGCGCTGCGGATGTTGCGCTCCACGGCTTTGGAACCGCTGCCGATCCGCTTGGCCACCTCAGGGTACAGCACCTTGGTGATGGATTGGGAGGGGTCCTCCGCCAGCAGCATCAGCGCCTCCACAAGGGGAAGATACCCGTTGTAGACAGTGGGCACCCCCAGCCAGAGGAGAAACCGGTTGATCTGCTCCCGGGAAGCCCAGATAGGGTTTACGCGCTGGTTCAGATCCAGCATCCGGGCGACAACGGCCTGCACGGGGCAGGGCCGGCGGATCATATAGCCGATTCCCAGGGCTTCCGCCACGTCAAAGGTGTACTGGGTAAACAGGGGGCTGATGGCGATGACAATGGGACGGACACCCCGGGAGACGGCGGCTTCCAGCATGGAAATGCCGTCCAGCTCCGGCAGCATCAGATCCAGCACCAGACAGTCGCAGTGTTCCCCGCACAGAATCTCCAGCGCCTCCTGACCGTTTCCACAGGTCAGGGTGCGGTAATAGGGCTCAAAAGCGTCTGCCAGCTGCTGGCGAAAGGCGTCGTTACTGTCCGCAATCAGCAGTGTCTGCATATTCCTGACCCCGTTTCTAATAAAAATTCACGATATACAATATCATAATTGCATTCCATTTTCAAGAAAAACGGGGAAATGTGTTTTCGACAATTATCGACAAATGGGCGCACCGCGTAACACGGCACGCCCAAAGTGTTTCCCTTAACCGCCAAAGTAGCGGCGGAAATAATCGTACCACTCGTCAAAGCTGCCGCTGTTGGGCATGGTCTGGGTGGTTTCCTGCTGCTCCTCGGTTTCCTGAGGCCGCTCGTCCAGCGTAATCTGCAGCGTGACCTGCTTGCCGCCCCGGACGACGGTGATGGTGGTGGCGTCGCCGGCCTTGAAGGACCGCAGGGCCCGGGTCAGGTCGGTGATATTGCTGACGCTGTGACCGCCCACATCGGTGATGATATCCTTGACCTCAATGCCGGCCTTCTGTGCCGCACTGTCCGGCTCTACCTTGACAACGTAGGCGCCGGTGGGCAGGCTGTACCGGGAAGCGGCATCCTCATCCACATTCTCCACGCTGACGCCCATGTAAGCGCCGGTGACGTAGCCGTAGTCAATGAGGTCGTCAAACATGTCGGCCACGTCGTCAATGGGAATGGCGAAGCCAATGCCCTCAATGGACGCGCCGGAACCCGTGGTGCCGGAATACTTGGCGGTGGTAATGCCGACAACCTGACCGTACATATTGAACAGGGGGCCGCCGGAGTTGCCGGGGTTGATGGCGGCGTCGGTCTGGATCATGCTGATGGTGGTGACGCCGCCGGTGGAGACCTCACGGTTGATACCGCTGACGTATCCGATGGTCTGGGTGGCGGACAGCTTGCCCAGAGGATTGCCGATGGCGGCGACCATGTCGCCGATCACCAGATCGTGGCTGCTGCCCAGGGTGACGGCGGGCATATTCTCGCCCTCGACTTTCAGAACGGCAACGTCGTTAGTGGCGTCCTTGCCCTTCAGCTCCGCGGAATATTCCGTTCCGTCATGGGTGGTGACTGTCAGTTCAGTGGCGCCTTCCACAACGTGATAGTTGGTAACAATGTAGCCGTCATCGGTCAGAATAAAGCCGGAGCCGGAGGAAGTGCCGGTGGAGGTATTGCCGTAAATGCCGGTGGCGGTCACCGTAGAGGAAATGGCGACCACGCTGTCCACGCAGGAAGCGTAGAGCTGGCTGGGCGTCATGGCGCTGCCGTCGGTGGGCACCAGCGTGCCCTTACCGGAACCGGAAGAACTCTCAATTTGCTTCTGCAGCACGTTGAGCTTTTCCGTCAAGGCTTCCTCCCGGGTTTCCCAGCGGCGGTTTACCAGAGCGGCGGTAATCGAACAGCCGCCGGCAACCAGAGCCACCGCCAGCACGGCGGCAAGCACACCCCGCCAGATGGGTTTGCGGGGCTTCTTTGCCTTATGCGGATGGTGCGCAGGGGGTGTCTGCGCGGAATGGAAGCTTTCCTGGGCCTGATGGTTCATTTCATAGGGAGAGTTGGCGTAGGGGGATTCCTTCCGCCCGGTACCCGCGGTGTGATAAACGCCGTCATCGGCAGGATTCTGGGCCGGCTCGGCGGGTTCTTCCGGAGTGACCTCCGGTTCGTGTTCAAATTCGTTGTTTTCAAAGGATTCCATACTGGATGCCTCCTCATCTGTTTTCTTGACACAAAGCATACTGCCAACTTGTGAAGAATTTGTGTATTCAAAAGGAATAAACTATAAATTTCCAGATTCATCATATCGGGTTTTTCCCTTCGTGTCAAGTGGGGACAGAAAAGAAGGCTCCCGCCGTTCCGGGAGCCTTATAAAGGCGTTCAGCGCTTACGGAAGGACTTGCAGTCGGTGCACTGATCCACAGTGGGATTGGTTTCGTGGGTACCCACCAGAATCCGGTCCAGAGAGCAGTAGTTCTCGTTTTCGCAGTGATGCGCGCACTGGTGCACGGTGCATTCGATGCACTTATTGGCATGACAATCCATAGCTTCTTCCTCCTTTTGTCTTAGATTCGGACTTAGTATGGCTGACCGACGAAAATGTATTCAGGAAATGGCTTCCAAGCTTGCTTTTTTTAAGGAAATGTGATATTTTTATGTGCACATCGGCTTTCGTCAGCAAGCAGCCATATTGTGATTGAGTTGATAGTTAATAGTTGACAGTTGAAAGTTGACAGTTGAAAGTTGTGGTATCCCTTCGGGATGATATTAAATATCACTACAAATTTTTAACACGATCGCTTTCCAAGAGAATATCCGGTTTTTGAACCAGAATGATTTCAATTGTCCCGTAGGGACTCCTTAACTTTCAACTTTCTACTTTCAACTGTCAACTCTAACGATCATATTTTACCTGCCTGCTGAGCTAATCCGATAAGCACTTATTTATAACCATCAATCGGAATCACACGTCAAATTCATTCAAAAGGAGAACCGTTTATGGCGAAAATTGCTCCCTCAATCCTGTCCGCGGATTTTGTCAATCTGGAGCGGGATATTCACAACATTGAAGAAAATGGCGCGGACTGGGTCCATGTGGACGTGATGGACGGCCTGTTTGTGCCGAATATTTCCATCGGGATTCCCGTGGTGCAGGCTCTGCGCCGGGTGACGGATCTGCCGCTGGACGTGCATCTGATGATCGAGCGGCCTATCCGGTATGTGGAGCAGTTTGTCAGGGCGGGGGCGGACTGGCTGACCATCCACATCGAGGCGGATCAGCCCCAGAATACGCTGGAGGCTCTGGATAAAATCCGCGCTTTGGGCTGCAAGGCAGCCGTTTCCCTGAAACCCCGGACACCGGCGGAGGCCGCGCTGCCGTACCTGACAAAATGTGACATGGTGCTGGTGATGACGGTGGAGCCGGGCTTCGGCGGGCAGTCCTTCATGGCGGACATGATGGAAAAGGTTCGTTTTCTGCGAACCACGCTGGACAGGGTGAACCCGGAATGCCGCATCGAGGTGGACGGCGGCGTGGACGCGGTGACGCAGGCGGTGTGCAAGCAGAATGGTGCCGACGTTCTGGTTACCGGCTCCGCCTACTTCAAGGCAGCGGATCGGGCGGCATTTGTGAAAACCGTCCAGAGTTAACGACCGGGAAAAGAACGGCTTGAAGGTGATTGAATGGTTTGCGGACAGAAGAAAAGAATTCCAATTCTCATAACTGCGGCGGCAGCGTATTTTACAACCTGGTTTTTCTGCTGCACGTTTCTGTATACACAGGAAAACCTGACCTCGGTGGAGATGTTTCGCGATCAGCTGGAGCACTCGGTGGGGATATGGCTGATATTTGCCCTGCTGTTCTGCTTTCTGACCGCCCTGTTTTACCCCTTTGCTACCGGTGAAAAGAGGGTTCGCCGGTCAAGTGTTCTGCTGGGGCTTGTCTATGCGGTGCTGTTCACAATTGGCATCTGCCAGCAGTGCAGCGAAAATGAGGACTTTTTCATTCCCGGCACGGGCAGATTTTTCCGGCTTGGCCTGCTGGCTGCGTGGCTGCTGTTTTTTGCCTGCTGTGTGGAAGCACTCAATCAGAAGCTGGATTCCATGGAATGCCCCCGTGGGGAGAGGACGCTGTCCCGCCGGACCTTTTTTGTTACCGCGGGGGCACTGCTGCTTCTGTGGCTGCCCTTTGTTGTGCTGGACTACCCGGGGGCTGTCTGCTACGATACGGTGCAGCAGTTCGGGCAGTTCTGGGGGATGATTCCCCGCAGCAACAACAGTCCGTTTTTTGATACGGTGGTTTACGGTGCTCTGTATGGAATCGGGTCGTTTTTGGGCGGATCGGACAATTTCGGCATTGGTTTTATCGTTATCTGTCAGCTTATCCTCTACGCCGCCTCTTTTGCGTACGCCATTGAGACCGTCTGCCGCGTGACCGGTTTCCGGGCGCCCAGATGGATTCTGATTGCCCTGTATGGATTGGTTCCTATATTTGGCGGCGCGGTACGGGTTGTTCTGAAAGACAGTCTGCATCTGCCGTTCGTGATGCTCTACTGCACCGTGCTGGTGCGGATTCTGTATTTTCCTGTCACAAAGAAGACCCGGGCGGCATTCTGCCTGACGTTTATGCTTGCGGCGCTGACACGGAAGGCAGCCCTTTCGTATGTTCTTGCGGGAGCAGTGGTACTGTGCCTTCTGGCGAAGAAGCCGGATAAGAGGAAACTGCTGCTTTGTACCGTGCTCAGTGTTCTGCTTGTGCTGGGCGTTGAAAAGGTTCTCTATCCGCTGCTTGGCATTGCCGAGGCGCCCAGCAGTGAGTTGGTGGCGCTCCAGATCCAGAGCGTCAGCTATATCACCAGGCGGCAGCTTGACTATATTCCGCAGGAACTGCTGCAGCGAATCGACGCGGTTCTCGGAATCGACAACATCCTCACGTTATATAACCCCAATAACGCGGACTATATGAAGACGTGCTTTAGCGGCGATGTGAAGGAAATCCTTTCTGTGTGGTTTGCGCTGGCGAAACGGTTCCCGGGGGAATTTGTATACAGCGTGATTACGGCTTCCTGGAAATATTTCTTTGCTTTCTCCACGGGAAGTACGGAATACTGGTACGGAATCGATGATTTTTCCAAGCTGGGGAAGGAAATCGCATTTGTCATTCCGGTTCGTTACATCAAGAATTATGTGATGTTCTGGGTTGAATCGCCTTCTCTGAGCCGTCTCATTGGCCCGGGCCCGTACAGCTGGATGCTGCTGTTTTCCGCGGGAAGAGCGTGGCGGAACAAATCGAAGGAAATCCTCGTTCTGATTGTGCCCATGGCGATTCTGATGATCGGTCTGATTTTTACGCCGATCAACGGGGAATGCCGCTATGCCTATCCGCTGATTGGCATGGCGCCCATTATTCTGACGTGGGCCTGCTGTTCGGGGCAGAAAAGAAACGATCCACAGTCTGGAAATGCGGCAATGGGCGGGTAATAACCCGGCCCTTATTACACAGGCTGCAACTGATAAATTGATACCGATTTTAGACAAACGGGAATTGACAATTCCCGCCGCAGCCTGTATAATATCTGCGGAAAACTCAGGTGTTCCACCATGTAAATCCAAAGGCGACTAAAACGTCTTTTGAAAGAAAGGAAAATTGCCATGATTTATAGTGCAGAAGTACAGAATATGTGCTCCGTGGCCAAGGGCGCCTATCACGGCCCCG
>OBLI01001368.1_pt1 | contig 24070 bp, 18 predicted proteins | sample 1519701 | NCBI WGS metagenome assembly OBLI01 (sample SAMEA3663005, study PRJEB22513) | pig gut metagenome | biome: pig gut; feature: pig-associated habitat; material: faeces | place: France | collected 2012
ATGCAGTGACTGCGTATGACCCAACGCTGCAGCCATAGCCTCGATACAAGTACGACCTACGTTGTTGAACGGATCCTGCTCTGTCAAAGACCAACCTGAAGTCTGGCAGTGTGTACGCAAAGCCAATGATTTCGGGTTCTTCGCACCAAAGCTCTTCACGATCTTCGCCCACAACATACGTGCAGCACGCATCTTCGCAATCTCCATGAAGTGATTTACGCCGATTGCCCAGAAGAAAGAGAGACGGGGAGCGAAAGCATCGATGTCGATACCTGCGTTCACACCGGCACGGAGGTACTCCAGACCATCGCACAGCGTGTAAGCCATCTCGATGTCGGCTGTCGCACCAGCCTCCTGCATGTGGTAACCAGAGATAGAGATTGAGTTGAACTTCGGCATCTTCTGTGAAGTGTACTCAAAGATATCAGCGATGATACGCATAGAGAACTCAGGCGGATAGATATAGGTGTTACGCACCATGAACTCCTTCAAGATATCGTTCTGGATCGTACCAGCCATCTCCTCCAACTTAGCACCCTGCTCCAAACCTGCGTTGATGTAGAACGCCAAAACGGGCAACACGGCACCGTTCATCGTCATGGAGACAGACATCTTGTTCAAAGGAATACCATCGAACAATACCTTCATGTTCTCCAACGAGCAGATAGATACACCGGCTTTACCCACGTCACCTACTACACGCTCGTTATCCGCATCGTAACCACGGTGAGTCGGCAGGTCAAACGCTACAGACAAACCCTTCTGGCCAGAAGCCAAGTTACGACGATAGAATGCGTTAGACTCCTCAGCAGTTGAGAAGCCAGCATACTGACGAATTGTCCAAGGACGCATCGGATACATGGCGCTATACGGGCCACGCAAATAGGGAGGCAAACCAGACACATAGTTCAAGTGCTCCATGCCCTCCAAATCTTCTTTGGTATATACGGGTTTCACCTCGATATGCTCAGGTGTCTTCCAATTAGCCTCAATACCATTGGCCTTTGCCCATTCCGCAGCGTTTTGAGCGGCGAATCCGGCATTTTTGATATCTATATCTTTAAAATTTGGTCTCATGATCTCAGAAAAATTATGAATTATGAAACGTCATAATTCTTAGTTGATTCCTAATTTAGCGTTGAATGCCTTCAAAGTCTCCAGCACATTGCTCTTCACGTTAATGAATTGATCAATGCCCACAGCCTTCAAATCCTCCATGCAAGCAGGAGCACCCGCTACTACAAACTCTGCACGTCCAGCCAAAGCCTTGAATGCCTCCGGAGCGAATGTCGCATACTCATCGTCGCTTGAGCACAATACAACCACCTCAGCACCAGCTTTCACTGCTGCCTCAACACCTGCCTCAACCGTCTCGAAGCCTAAGTTGTCGATGATCTTATAACCTGCGCATGCGAAGAAGTTTGCAGAGAACTGAGAACGAGCCAAACGCATAGCCAAATTACCTATGGTCAACATGAATACCTTCGGAGTCTTACCACTCTTCTCAGTAGCCAAACGCAATGCCTCAAACTCAGAAGCACCACGAGAGAAGTCGAGCGCCGTGATCGTAGCCTCACCACAGTGACCACCACCGCAGCAAGCAGAAGCCGCCTCCTTGATCTTCTCAGCAGCTACTTCCGTGAAGTTAGGATATTGGTTAGAGCCCAACAAGATCTCACGACGAGTAGCCACGTTCTTATGGCGAGCCTCGTTAGACGCATTGACAGCCTTCTGGATCTCGCCAGCATTAGCCAACGCAGCGAAGCCACCCTTCTCCTCTACGTCGAGGAACAACTTCCAAGCCACATCAGCCAAAGAGTTGGTCAATACCTCTACATAATAAGAACCAGCAGAAGGATCAACTACCTTATCAAAATGAGACTCCTCCTTCAACAGCAACTGCTGGTTGCGAGCGATACGCTCAGAGAAGTCATCCGGAGTCTGATAAGTCTTATCAAACGGACGAACCGTGATTGAATCCACACCAGCGATAGCGGCAGACATAGCCTCTGTCTGTGAACGCAACAGATTCACGTGAGCGTCGAAAATCGTCATGTTCCACCCAGAAGTCTGCGCATGTACATGCATCTTGCAGGCACAATCGCAAGCGGGCGCATAAGCCTTCACGATCTCAGCCCACAACCAACGTGCAGCACGGAACTTCGCAATCTCCATAAAGTAGTTAGAGCTGATACCAAAATTGAACTTAATGTTCTTTGCGACCTCATCAGCCGTGAAACCAGCCTCTGTCAGTTTAGCGAGCAGCTCGTTACCCCAAGCCAAGGCATAACCTAACTCCTGTGTGATGAAGGCACCTGCGTTGTTCAAGTTGAATGCGTTAACAGCCAACACACGATACTTAGGCAAAGCAGCACCTGCCTTTAACACAGCGGCAGCACCCTCTACCCAATTTGCGTTCTCCTTACCCTTGATCAATGGTTTCTTGAACGGATCATAGTTGACAGAGCCATAGCACTTCTCCAAGTCAGCACCCTTGCTCTGGAACACCTCAGCCAAAATGCCGATCAACTCCACTGTCTTGCACAAGCAAGTGTTGAAGTTGAGCTCTACTACCTGCGGGCAGATACCCTCCAAAAGCGTAGCGATATTCTCCTTGTTCACGTCGTCACCCTTGATCACGAAGCCCAAAGAAGTCACACCCTTGTTCAGGATATCTAACGCCTTCTCATTTGCCGCCTTGAAGCAGCAAACCTCAATGTTCTGGCGCACCTTCCAATCGTTGTCCTTCTTTGTTCCACGCACATAGGGGAACTCACCGGGGAGTGACTCAGTCGTTTTCAGGCCCTCAATGTCCTCCAAACGATAGAAAGGATTCACATTAAATCCTTCGCCTGTCTTCCAAACAAGCTTTTTCTCAAACGGGACTCCTTTCAAGTCGGCCGTAATCTTCGCTACCCAATCCTCAGTAGAGACCGGAGCGAATTCAGAGAAAAGTTTTTCTTTCTGTTCTGCCATAATATTAGTTATTTATTAAATGGTATTAGTACTGTTTCATACTACTCATATACAGGTGGCAAAGTTAGATAAATAAACAGAGGCGACAATGAAAAGCAGACGAAAAAGCGACCTTAGACAGCAAAAAAGCGCAATATGATGCATTTTTTTACCCGCATCTCTTGCAAATTCAAAAAATAGCATTACCTTTGCAGCGTCAAAATCAATTAAGGTTGACAGCTAACTGGTGGATTCGTCTAATGGTTAGGACACATGCCTCTCACGCATGCAATACGAGTTCGATTCTCGTATCCACTACAAAAACCGAGATTGATCGACAGCTAACTGGTGGATTCGTCTAATGGTTAGGACACATGCCTCTCACGCATGCAATACGAGTTCGATTCTCGTATCCACTACAAAAACTCTCAATCCCATAAGGGTGATTGAGAGTTTTTTTTATATCTTCGCTCCCCAATAGACAACATTCGTTTTTTACTATACATATATTATTATAGCATGAAAAACAAAAAGACGATCTTTTTGACAGGTGCCACCGGCACGATGGGCCATGCGGGGCTCTTGGAATTAGCTCAACGACTGGATCGCTTTCAAGTCACGTTATTGGTCAGACCCAGTCAAGTCAATAAAAAGAAGTTGGCTGCGTATGAGCAGATGGAAGGGATTCGCATCGTCTGGGGCGATTTAATGAACTATGAGGATGTCTTGAAGGGCGTGACCGGAGCGGACTACGTGCTCCATGTGGGCGGAATGGTCTCACCGGCAGCTGATTATTTCCCCAAGAAAACATTAAAAGTTAACACCACTGCCGCACAACATATCGCAAAGGCGGTCTTAGCGCAACCTAATGCCGATCAGATCAAGGTAGTGTATATTGGTTCCGTGGCCCAGTTAGGCCACCGCAATGCTCCCGTCCATTGGGGACGTACCGGCGATCCGATCAACATCAGCATCTATGACCATTATGCTATCTCCAAGACAATCGCCGAGCGTATCTTCGTGGAGTCTGGCATCAAGCATTGGGCTTGCCTCCGTCAGACAGGCATCCTTTATCCAGAATTATTGATGAAAGGTTCAGACCCCATTACCTTCCATGTGCCTTTAGACGGTGTATTGGAATGGGCTACCGCACAAGACTCCGGCCGTCTGTTAGCCAATGTATGTGAAGATTGGGTGCCCGATGAATTTTGGAATCGCTTCTATAACATCAGTAGCGGCCCCTCATACAGACTGACCAACTATGAGTTTGAGGAGAAGCTGCTGAAAGCGATAGGTTGCCCACCCGTAGAAAAGATTTTTGAGCCCAACTGGTTTGCAATCCGCAATTTCCACGGACAATGGTACACCGACAGCGATGTTTTAGAGAACTATCTGCACTTCCGCAGCAATACCCCTTGCGGGGAGTACTTCGCATGGATGGCTCAGCAGGTTCCTTGGTATTTCCATTTGGCCAAGATTGTACCGCCTTCGCTCATCAAATGGGGCATGGGGAAAATCGCCCAGACTCCTGGCTTAGGCACACGCGATTGGATCAAGAAACGGAACGAGGCCCGTATCTCCGCCTATTTTGGCTCCTTCGAGGCTTGGCAATCCATTCCCGAATGGAATGACCTCCTGAAAGTGCGCCCCTCCGAGAAGCCCACCCTACTGGATCACGGCTATGACGAAAGTAAACCGCTCTCTGCCCTCACGATCGAGGATATGCAGCAAGCCGCTGCCTTCCGAGGGGGCAAATGCCTCTCCTCAACCATGAAGGAGGGTGATATGGCCACCCCATTGGAGTGGGAATGCCAGTTTGGCCATCGCTTCAAGGCATCTCCCGCATTGATCTTGCAAGGCGGTCATTGGTGTCCGGAATGCCTACCGATGCCGTGGAATTACGACGCAATCGCCAAAGGCAATCCTTTCTTCGCCCAAGTCTATTATCCCTTCCACAGCAAGGATGAGAACCGGGTGTATGACCAGTCGATCTATGCCGATTATAAAGAGAAATAACTATTTATTCACAATTAAGAAAGATAAGACAATGAACCCAACATTCGGCTGCTCCACCCTCTCTTGGATTCCACCTATGTGGACACCTGAAGGTGGTCTATATGCTATCCAACAAACCGCAGCGGCAGGTTTCGACCTTTTGGAGATTCTGCTCCCACCCAGTATGGAATTTGATGCACCAACCGTAAAAAAGCAGCTGAAAGCACACAACCTTCAGGCTACCTGTGCGCTCAACCTACCTCCCGAGGCGCATATCCCAACACATCCGAGAGAGGCTGTTCGCCTGTTGAAAGCGGCTGTTGACAAGGCGGAAGCCTTAGAGACACACTACATTGGCGGCGTTTTGCATGCCGGTATCGGTGTGTTCAGCGGCAAACAGCGTACTGCGGCGGAGGAAGACACGCTTTGTGAAGTATGGTCAGAAGCGGCCGCCTATGCCGCACAAGCGGAAGTGACATTGGGCATTGAACCGATCAACCGTTACGAGACCTATATGTGTACCTCCGCAGAAGAGGTACTGCGTTTCATTGAGCGAGTCGGTGCTCCCAACCTCTCCCTCCATCTCGACACATTCCACATGTGTATTGAAGAGACCAGTTTCTATCAACCGGTGATTGCCGCAGGCGCACGCTTGCAACATATCCACATGACTGAGAGTGATCGAGGAATGCTTGGCGAGGGGAATGTCCGTTGGGATGACCTGTTTAAAGGGCTCCAGGAGATCGACTTCAAGGGTCGTTTGGTCTTGGAGAACTTCTCCAATTCGATTCCCGGTATAGCAGAGGCTGTCTCGTTGTGGCGCCCCTCGAAATATCCAGCGGAGGAATTGGCCAAAGGTAGTTTAGCGTTTATGCGCAAGATGGCCGAAAAGTACGCTTAGCCTTTCTTCCGCCGACGATAGTATTTCGCCAGCTTCTCATGCTGAGCCGCCGATAATTCATCCCCCAACTGTTGGTATGTCTCCGCTAAGTAGGCATGCAGGTTGGGGTGATCTTTATGATCGGATAGCACCGTCAGGAAATCACCTAACGCCTCCTCCTCATGCCCCATCTTCAACAAGCATTTTCCCCGATTGTAACGTGCCTTAAATTCTTTCGGGGCGAGTTTCACTGCCTGATTCAGGCAACGATAGGCCTCTTCATCCTCATCCAAGTCTAACAACGTCACCCCTTTACGGACTAACGCATCCACATAGGATGGATTTAACTTCAAGGCCTTATCGAAACATCGCAACGCCGCCCGTGGGTCATGCGCCTTCGTGATACACTCATTCCCCATCAGGTAATATTCCTTGGCATATTCCTGTAAATCCTTCCGAATCGCCAACAACTCCCCTTGCAACGCCTTGATTTGCTCCCGTTGGCTATTCAGCTTCTCCAATTTCAAGCGCAGTAATCGCTGTACAGCCGGATTGGCCAACTCATTCTGTTTCACCACCGCAGCAACAAAAGCTTCCACCGCCTCTTTCATTGCTCCCTTTCGGAAGCTGACCGCTGCACGCCCATAGAGCAACTCCGCCTCACTCTCCCGCAAACTCTGTTCAATCAGCCGGGGGTCATTGAATGCCTGACTAAACGAGACAATCTCCTTACGCACAAAAATATCCTGAGGCTTGACCGGGCTTCGCAACACCAAACCATCCAACGAGCAGCAACGGCTCAATGCTACATAGGTCTGCCCACCCGCAAAAACGCCGCCGGTCAGATCCACCACTACCCGACTAAAAGTTAATCCTTGGCTCTTATGGATCGTAATGGCCCACGCCAACCGCAAGGGCAATTGCTCAAACGTTCCGATAATCTCCTCCTCTATGCGCTTCTCCTGCTCGTTGTAAGTATATTTATAATTCCGCCAGGTGGTTGGCTCCACCAAATGTTCCACCCCATTCTCCAACAGCACATATATTCTTCCATCCGCATCTATGCCCGACACCATGCCAATCGTACCGTTCACCCAGCGGCGATCCCGGTCATTGTCAATAAAGATCACCTGTGCCTGCTCCTTGATGGAGAGCCTCAATTGGGTAGGTAAAGAAGATTCCGGGAAATCACCCTCCAATTTGCCGACCGAAACAAACTCCTCGCCCGGTAGCTCCGCCAACTTCTTCTCGTTGATATGATCCACCTGGTCACGTCGGGTAGCCAACGTCACATACATATCCTCGTTTTGTGGTTCAAACATGGGGAAACAACGGGTGTTAAGTACGCTCAACTCATTAGTCGATGCCTCATTCGCACGGATACGATCCAAGATCTGCACAAAGTGCGAATCACGCTGCCGATACACCTTACGCAACTCAATCGGCACTAAATTAATCGCTTGGAACACATGCGCCGAAAAGAAAAAGGGATTGGGGTAGAAACGAGCCAAGATCTCCCGCTCATCCACCTTCACGACCGGCTCCAGCTGAAACACATCCCCCACAAACAGCAATTGCTTGCCGCCAAAAGGCATCCGGGCATTGCCGGAAAAGACCCGCAAGATCTTGTCAATGCAATCAATCAAATCAGCACGTACCATCGATATCTCATCAATGATGATCAACTCCACCTCCTGCAGGATCTTCCGCTTCTCCTTGGGATATTTAAAGAAATCGTAGATACGGCCATGCTGCGTGCTCAAGTCCGGATCATCAGGCAACATCGGCCGAAAAGGCAGTTTGAAAAAGGAATGCAAGGTGACACCTCCTGCATTGATCGCTGCGATGCCCGTGGGTGCCAACACCACGTGCTTCTTCTTCGTATGCTGACAGATATACTTAAGGAAAGTAGATTTTCCCGTCCCGGCCTTGCCCGTGAGGAAGACCGATTGACGCGTATGCGTAATCAAATTCAACGCATCCTGAAATTCCTGATTATCAGTATCTAAGGTAAAGTCCATTATTTACTAATGAACAGCCAAGCATCCTTGAAACGATCGGTCTGCCGCAGCTGAGCCAACTGAAGCTCTGCCTCCGCACGATTGTCGAATCGTGCCGCATACACCCGGCATTTCCCGCCACGAGTGACTTTACCCATCTGGCGATATTGCTGCCGATCCACAGTCTCCATAAACGTATTGGCCTGATCTTCTGTCGGGAAACTGGCGATTACCAAATGATACATCTTTCGGGGCGCAACGGGCTTTTCTACTACAGGAGCCATCGGCTGCACAGTTTCTGGCTTTGCCTCAGCTACCTCTACCAAAGTCTCCCGCTCAACAGGCTGCTCCTCCGCAATCGAGGATGAAAGCGGTGTAAGCGTAGAAGTGGGAACCTCTCGCAAAGAGGTCGCAATCTCGGTCGGCATGAAGCTGGCTGTATAAGCGGTTCGGTTCACCTCCGTCACCGGCGTAGAGACACAGAAGAACAGCAAGACAGCCGCTGCCGCACCCGTCAAGCCCTGCAATACACGGCGAGGGATCGGGATGTAATACATCTCCCGCTTTTGAGGTGTCTGCGAAGTAGGATCCAATACTGGCTCTTCCAATAAAGGCAATGGACGCATCGTGAATGGCCGCAAGCCATAGACATCCGCATTCAGCCAAGCCTCATCGCCCGGCGTGAAAATCAATTGCTCCTCATCGCCCAAAGAAAGTGTACCTAATCGTCCCAAAGCGACCTGACGTTCGGCCTGCAACTGGCTACGCAAAGCACGCAAATCCTCCTCTACAAGCAACTGCGCCTGCGAATACTCCACGCCATACGCTTTCCGATAAGCCTCCACGAGCAAGCCATCGCTATGCTGCAAGGTGGCGTTAAACATCAGTTCCTTGTGCGCAGGACGGAAGGTATGTGCAGCCTCATCATAGGCTGCAGACTGGGTTTGGCGCATAAAGCCACCCCATCCCGGCAGAATCACGCAATCCTGTGTCCAAAGCAAACGCTCAATATGTGCCACGATCCTTAACATGCGGGCAAAGATAACGATAATCAGAGAAAAACAAAATTCTATCGGCAGATTTCGTTCGGCTTACGGGGAATAAAACTTCGTTTGGTAGGCACATAAACTTGTCGATACTGGGACATAAACTTATCGAATGCGCCTCTTAAACTTCAATCCATGACTTGGATTTTGTAATCCAAAGCTTGGATTATATAATCCAAGGCTTGAACTGTATAATCCAAGGCATGGATTTGAATTTTCCTCGGCACAAAGACAAGTTTATGTCGGGGATCTGCTAAGTTTTGGTGCCGGCATCTCGAAGTTTTGCTGGGCAATCTTTGAAGGAAATATGGAGAACAGCAGGCGTTACCTCCAAAATAGTTCGTATCTTCGCTGTTGGAAATTCTAATTTGTTTGCCGTATGAGACATTGCACTCCCATTTTCCACTCGCTAAGCGCACTTATCCTGGTAATAGGTCTCACCCTACTACCACGCTTGACGCACGCCCAATACACGCCGGACATCCTGGGGAATGGCTATGAGCAACGCACATTCCAGATGGGGCAGGACGCAGAGGGCGAGGTCGTATGCACCTTAGTCAAACGTTCGTTCGAGGCGCAGGCGAAAACAGCGGTGCTCTATGTGCATGGCTATAACGACTATTTCTTCCAGAAGGAGTTGGGCGACTCGATTGCCACTTGGGGCTATCGCTTCTATGCGCTCGACCTGCGCAAGTATGGCCGCTCTTTGCGCCCGCACCAAGATGCTTTTTACTGCGAGAGTTTACGGGAGTATTTTGCCGATATAGATACCGCACTCGCTACGATACACAATGAGGGAGCGGAATCGATTCTCCTCATGGGCCACTCCACCGGTGGATTGATCGCCACCTATTACCTGCAAACACGACAAGCCACCACCGGCGTCAAGGCGTTGATTCTCAACAGTCCTTTCTTGGATTGGAACTTTGGCTGGTTCATGGAGGAGGTGATGTTGCCGACTGTCGCCTATATCGGGAAATGGTTTCCACGGCTGCCCGTCTCAGGCGGTGGTGTCCCGAACTATGCGTTCAGCCTGCTTCGTGACCATCAAGGGGAATGGGAGTTCCTGACCAACTGGAAAATGCCTTATGGGCATACGAAACGTGCTGGTTGGATCAGGGCAATCCAAGAGGCCCAGCAAAGCGTGCAGAACGGAGAGCGACTGCAATGCCCCGTATTGGTGCTCTCGTCTGACCACTCCCTGCCCGAGGAAGAGCAGTGGAACGATGCCTACTTGCGGGCAGACATCGTGCTCGATGTGGAGGACATCCGACGGTATGGTGAACGGCTGAGTCCACAAACCACTTACAGCTCTGTGCCCGATGGTATGCACGATTTGGTGCTTTCCAACCGAGCCGCCCGCCAACGTACCTATCTCATCCTTCATGATTGGATGGCACAGTTATCCTTTCAGTAAATCATCCTAACATCCATCCCATAGCAAGAAATAAGCAATGAACAGACGCGTTTTTTGGATTAGCCTCCTCGCAGGCATAACCTACTCTGCCGCCAACGGACAGACGCAATTCCCCATCGCCGAGCAAGCTACCAGCTACGAAGTGACAGGCTTCGGCTCTGCTGCCACCGGAGATCGTACCCCTTTCTGGCAAGTAAGCAACCAACAGGCAAAAGTACCAATCGAAAGTGGGAATGGCTACCTTTCAGGTGCGCTCTATCATCGGCAAACGTTGGCCAACGGATGGCGTTGGGGAGCGGGTATGGAGATAATCGCTGCCGCCCCACGAGATCGGGAAGTCTATGTGCAACAGCTCTATGCGGAGGTGGGCTATCGCTGTTTGCTACTGAGTATCGGTAGCAAAACCAAGCATTACGACTTTGTGAATGCACGACTAAGCACGGGCGACATGGCCTATTCCGGTAATGCCAGCCCAATCCCGGAGGTAAACATCAGCATCCCTCACTTCGCAGTCGTGCCTTGGACAAAGGGATGGTTACAACTAAAAGGAGATTTCGCTGTAGGACGTTCGTTTGACAAGAATACCGTTGAGCGATTTGCCAGTGAGAGAGAGACCTATATATATAATGTATTGTGGCATCACAAATCGTTGGCAGTACAAATAAAAGATACCCGTCGCGGTTTCCCCCTCGCTGCGCAGATTGGTGTTAACCATTGGGCACAATGGGGCGGTACTTCCAACAATCCTCAGATCGGCACGCAGCCCCATTCGTTCAAGGATTTCATTCGGGTGGTCTGCGGAAAGAGCGGTGATAGCCAAGCTACTATCTCCGACCAGGTCAATGTCCTGGGCGCACATTACGGCACCTACGACTTCAAGCTCTCCTACTCGCATCCCAACTGGCAATTCTCCGCCTATTACCAGCATTACTTCAACGACCTCTCTGGCATGATCTTCGAGAATAATTTAGATGGTCTTTGGGGAGGTGAGCTGACCTTGAAGCATACATCCTGGCTGAAAAAAGTAGTCGTAGAATATATCACTACCCGCAATCAAAGCGGACCTTTCCATTTCATCTGGTTTGATCATGAGAAGCATCCCGGTGTAGGAGGTGGTGGCGACGATTATTACAACAATGGGGAATATCGAACCGGCTTCTCGTACGCAAACCGGACGATAGGTTCTCCCCTTCTACTCTCGCCAGCCTATAACACAAACGGAGTGATCGGTTTCCGGCATAACCGCATTCAAGATTGGCACATTGCCGCAGAGGGAGAGATCTCTCGTCAAGTATCCTACCGGATCATGTTCACGAAAATGAATAGCTGGGGGACCCCCAACCGACCGCTCCTCGCCAAGCAAGGAGGCACCTCCTCACTCATCGAGATTGGCTACCAACATCCTCGATTAACCGATTGGCAATTCCGCGGATCAGTAGGGTTGGACACCGGTAGTCTTTTGGGAGATCAGGTAGGATTCAGCCTTTCCGTGACCAAACGAGGTATCTTAAAGCATTGGGAATAGCAGAAAGATTAGCGATAACAGGGCCACAAATCCGCTGCGATGGTTGCTTGTGTCTCATTAGCCAAAGCCTGCAAGGTCTGGTGTGTATGCTCCAAGGTAGAGGTCGTTACGGCGGGATGAATCACCATCTCCATCGGCCCCCGATGTACATTCAAAGAACCAATCGGCAAAACATGGAAGGGACCGTTTAGCGTGATCGGCACGATGGGTAATTGTTGATCCAAAGCCATTTGATAAGCACCCTTCTTAAAACGAATCATCTTGCCATCATAAGTACGGGAACCCTCGGGGAAAATCATGATGGAGGCTCCCTTACGCAAGTAACGCTCCGCCTCCCGTACACTACGTGCAGCCGCCTTCGCCGACGAGTTATCCACAAAGATGAACCCGGCAGCCCGACAAGCCGCTCCCACAAATGGGATCTTACCGATGCCCGCCTTCATCACCCATTTAATAGGTACGCCCAGGAAACCATAGATAAGGAATATGTCAAACGCTCCTTGATGGTTGGCTACGAAAACGTAGGAACGTCCTTTCTCAATATGTTCCAATCCACGCACCCGCACCGGGCAAAGAGCCAAATAGCAAGTCAGCCGCGACCAGATCATGCCGGGATAGTAAGCGAAGATACGCTCGCCGCCCAGCATACAACCGATGATCGTAAAGAGCGTTGTAAGCAGTGTCAGCACCAAGAAAAGGGGGATGCAAACCACCCAAAAATAGATTCGATAGAGGATTCTGCCCATGTTCAACTCGATTTTAACGCAAATATAACCGCTAATTTTAAGCCACGCATTATTTTTCTCCCAAAATATTTTCACAAACGGGTTATTATTGCTTTATTTGCGGTAGCAAAAGAATATAAATATATAAACATCTATATCCATGAATGAGTTAATTAAGAATCTCGGGGTAATCGTATTGATTATTGGTGTGGTAGTTTTGGCAGTGCCTTTCTTGAATGGTGGTATGAACAACACGATTCTGTTGGCAGGTTTAGGTTTGATTATCTTTGGCTATTTAGGTCATATCGCGATCAACAAGCGCATGGACTAAGCCACTGTCAAAAGGCTACAATAAAAGGGACGACCAAGCAGATCGCCCCTTTTTATTTTTTATTCAACAAGCACTCAACGACTTATTGCTGCGCATCCAACCACCGCTTCATCGCAGCGACCAATTGCTCATTCTGCTCGGTACGCTGTGTGGAAAGCCGGATATAGCTCTCATCCAAGCCACGGAAATTAGAGGCATCACGAATCAAGATACCCTCATGCTCCAAGAGGTATTGCTTTAGTCCAGCTGCGCTTCCTTTCTTCAAACGCACTAAGAAGAAAGTCGTAGCGGTTGGGATCACCTCTACCCCATCCAACTTACGCAACTGATAAATCAGGTCGCTGGTCTCCCGTTGCCATTTACGGATCGGCAAAGTGAATTGTGCCGGATGGATCAAGATGTACTTGCTGGCCTCAATCGCCACCGCATTCACCGACCAAGGAATCACATAACGATTCAACCGTTCCGTAAGCGCATGGTCAGCCACCATATAGCCAATACGCAAACCCGGGATATTATAGGCTTTCGAGATGGATTGCACCAAAATCAAATTCTTGTGGGCAAACACATCTTTCGGTTTCAACAGCTCTTCCGTCGTGAAAGCCACGTAGGCTTGATCAATCACAAAAAGCGTATCGGGATGTGCGTCCACTAAGCGCAACAGCTCGCCACGATGGATCAACTTGCCATCCGGATTATTGGGATTGCACAGCCAGCAGAAATCCTGTCCCTCCAAAGAGACATCCGGCAAATCCTCTTCCGTCGAGAAAAAGGTGAGCGTATGCTCATGCAACCGGCAAGCATCCTCATACTCCGCAAAAGAGGGCACAGCGATGGTCGATTTCGCCCCACGCCAAGCCTGCGCAATCAGGTAAAAAGCCGTGATCGAACCATTCGTTACTACGATATTATCCTCCTTCACCTCATGCCGACGAGCCAATAAACGCTTCAAGGTAGCGGCATCCGGCTCCGGATAACGCGTCAGACTATTAAACTCCTCATTCAGATGCTCTTGCAGTTTCTCTAAGTTAGCACCATGCCAAACATTCGAGCTAAAGTTAATCTTCACCTCGCTTTTCGCATTGTAAAAATCATCTCCGTGTCCGTACAACATACGCTTACTTTTAGTCAATTATCTGTTTGTGTTTACGCTATATGGGTTACAAAATTACTAATCTTTTTGACTTTTCCTATCCATTGCCTTATAGATCGCATCTTGAATACGTGTGCGGATATCCAACCCACTCAGTTTATTGTTTGCGCGAGTGGTATGTACCCGATTACTCAAGAATATATAAATCAATCGATTATCCGGATCAATCCAAAAACAGGTACCTGTAAAACCCGTATGTCCATACACCGAGGCAGGAGCTAACGCACCACAAGGAGAAGCCTTCGGATTACCGACGACCGGCTTATCGAACCCCAAACCACGGCGACATGTCGGGCTCTTGCTCTGCGTGAACAGCCGGCAAGTCTCCATGGAGAGATAACGCTCACCTCCATAGACGCCCCAATCCAACATCATCTGCAGCACTTTCGCCAAGTCATTGGCATTCGAGAAAAGACCCGCATTACCGGAAACACCCCCCTGGAAAGCGGCCGCCTCATCATGCACATAGCCTCGAATCACCTGTCTGCGCACGAAACCATCATCCTCCGTTGGAGCAATTTGTAGGGTATCCATCACATGCAGTGGGTTGTAGGTAGTATGCCAAGCGCCTAAGCCACTGTAGAAATCCTGCTTCAGCAGCTGATCCATCGGTCGCTTCAATTGGTTCTCTACCATCATCTTCAGCATAATAAAGTTGATGCAGCTATATACATAACGTCCTCGGGTAGAGAGTCGAGATTTCTTGATATCTTGCATGATGGAATCCTTAAAACAATCATGCACATAGAAATGACGAGCCACCTCCGTTGTGAAACCCGGTTTACGGGTAGTAGAGACTAACTCAGGCAGATAAGTAAAATCGTTCCGCACATAGGTCTTCGCATCAAACATCACCGGATGCGTCGCGTTCTTCGTTTGGCTATACAGACTTCCCTTATAGCTTTTCTTATCGATCGCATCTATATAAAAAGGTATAGTAGGCACCACGCCCGACTGATGGTATAACAACTCCTTAATCATTAAATCGGCTTTGTTGGAGCCTTTCAATTCCGGAATGAATTCGGGAATCTTACTATTCAACGTGAACTTTTGCGCATCATAAGCCTTCATAACTGCCACCAAGGTGCCAGCCGCTTTCGAGGCGGAAGCTAAATCATAAACGGTTTCTTCAGTCACCTGCTGCTTTCCGGCATAATCCAACTTACCAAAAGCCTTGTGATAGACCACTATACCATCCTTAGCGACCAACACCTGGCAACCCGGATAGGCTTTTGCCTCCAAGCCTTCTGTAGCGATACGGTCAATCTCCGATAAGCGGGCCGCATCCAATCCCACCTCTTCCGGCTCTCGATACCCCAATCGACTCTTCTCGGTAGAAATGCCCGTTCCAACCGCATACAACTCCGGGATGGAAACAGGCAAATAGCCTTTCGCCGCTACGCCCCCAAAAATGACCTGTGCTGCATACTCCTGTGCCAAAGGCGTATTCTCATAGGCCATGACCACCGCCTTCGCCCGCTCGATCGTTTGTTTATAGGTCTTGGCCGCATAAGGCAACGTGAAGAAGGTCATTACAACCTCTTTCTTCTCAGCCAACTGGCGCAACGCCAAGCTCTCCGGGATGCGAATCGTATGCACGCCACACAAAATGACATCATACCGTTGCAATTGGTTATAAACACGTTGCACCTGCGCTGCCGTAGATTGGCGAGTGATGCTGAAATGCGCAATCGAATCATACCGCCCCAACATCTTTTGAAACGTATTGTTGGCGTCATCCCCAATGGCCAGGGCCGCAATTTTACGCTTTCCTAACTGCTTCAGTGGCAGGATCTCTGCCTCATTCTTCAAAAGAGTGATCGACTCCTCGTTCAGCTTCGCCACCAACCAAGCCGCATGAGGGGTATTCAGCCGCTGCCGTAAGCCTTTCACCTCAATCGGTTGATATTGATGCAAGCCAGCGATATATTTATAACGCAAAATCTTCAAGCACTTCGCCTCGATATCCTCCAATTTGAGCACACCCTCCTCGATTGCCCCTTTCACCGCAGCAAAGTCATTCAAGGGAGCGGAAGGCGCTAACAAAATATCGTTGCCTGCCAACAAAGCCTTCACACAAGGATTATCCGAACGACGAGTGGAGGCTCCTTTCATCGCCAAGGCATCCGTGAAACACAAACCACGGAATCCCATCTCCCCCTGCAACAGATCGGTCACGACCGAACGAGAGAAAGAGGTTGGCGTGCGCGTTTTATCTAAGGCCTTCACATACAAATGGCCCGTCATCATACCCGCAAATCCCTCACGCACATACCGTTGAAAAGGTGGCAACTCCACACTGTCCAACCGTTCACGGGAATGGTAAAGCGTCGGCAAGGTTTTATGCGAATCCTCCGATGTATCGCCATGGCCCGGAAAATGCTTCGCCACGGAGAGAATGCCCGTGCGCTCCAGGCCTCTCGCATAGGCGATGCCCTTCTCTGCCACCTGCTCCGGCTCCTCACCAAAAGAACGCAAGCCAATCACCGGATTATCCGCATTGCTGTTCACATCCAGATCGGGAGCGAAATTGATATGAATGCCCAATTCCCGGCACTGCCGACCCACCTCTTGGCCATAAGCCTCGATCAGTTGATTATCGGCAATCGCCCCCAGCATCATGTTTTTCGGGAAACGGGTCGTACCGCTCAGGCGCATCGACAAACCCCACTCGCCATCCAGCGCAATCAGCAGCGGAACAGCGGAAGCCTTTTGCAACCGATTGGTTACCACCGCCTGCGTCTCCGGATCTCCCTTATGAAACAGCACGCCTCCGATCTTTATTTTCTCCACGTAACGCATCAACCGTTGCATATTGCGGGTGTCAGACTTCGGGTTCGCGATGATCATAAAAAGCTGCCCGATGCGCTGCTCATAGCTCATCGCATCAAACACGGAATCCACCCAGTGGTTCATCTTCGCCTCATCCACCGAGCGATACAACTGAGGAACTGTCTGCGCACTGCCATAACCCAAAGTCAGGCAAATCAATAAGAGTATATAGAGTGTCTTTCTCATCACCATTCACATTTTTGCTCCCCAAAATAAAGGAAATAAGCTGTAACAAGCAAGCATAAAGCGGAAAAAAGCCACGACAATTTGCGCGACAGCGATTTATTTCGTTACTTTGCACCCGCTTTACGTAATCTCTGGCGGGAAAAGTAGCCCGTTACATTGCGTTTCAGGATTAATTAAACACAAAAAGCTATTTTAAAACAATGGATTTAATTAAAATTGCAGAGGAAGCATTCGCAACCAAGAAAGAACTTCCTTCATTCAAGAGTGGTGACACGATCACCGTTGCGTATCGTATCAAAGAGGGTAACAAAGAGCGTATCCAGCAGTATCGCGGTGTCGTAATCCGCATCTCTGGCCACGGCGACAAGAAGCGTTTCACGGTTCGTAAGATGTCTGAGAACGTGGGTGTTGAGCGTATCTTCCCGATCGAGTCTCCGTTCATCGAGAGCATCACGGTTAACAAGCTCGGTAAAGTACGTCGTGCGAAATTGTATTACTTGCGTGCGCTTACTGGTAAGAAAGCAAGAATCAAAGAGAAGAGAGTCTAAGACTCTTCCGCTTATGGGCATACGAAAAGCCATCTCTTTCCCCAAAGAGGTGGCTTTCGTCATTTAAGCGGGCAACGAACCGTAATCCTCTTTTTTGTTACAGTTCTTCAACCCATTCGCTTTGTCAAAAGCCAAGGAAAAGCTACCTTTGCGGCAACGCTTTCCAATAAATGTCTTGTAGCGACAAGAGAAGAGGAAGGTCATTTTCAGAATCGAAAGGTGTTATTGTTATACTTCTTCTGCATTCAAATCTCGCAAATTTGTTTAGGGACGAAAGCTATAGCGATAACACCCCACTTTATTCGGTATGCAATCCCGAGAGGGATAATTATATCCAATAAGGTGTGGGTGGTTATTGCGATTATTCGTTCCTGGGGCATGCGAGAGCCTGAATGCAGGATAATATGCGATCACTTCCCACACCTTTATTTATAAATAAACAGGTTCGGAAAGCGGGAAGACCGGCCAAAAGCAAAAATCATTTCATGAAACAAATCGAACAGTTCACACAGTCTGCCGCACATTTCATAAAAAGGCACATCAATCATCGTCCTTTACCGCCCAGATTCCGCTAATTTTGTAAAGAAAGTAGAAAACTAAAAACTTATGGCCAAATCCATAATCATCTATACAGCGAACGAGTTGATCCGCATTCAACCCGAGGTTATTGTATATGCCGTTTCCGAAGGGAATTACACTACGTTAGTCTTGATGGACTTGACCAAACATGTTTTCGCATTCAACCTCTCCCATTTGGAGATGCTCCTTCACAACCAATTAGGCGAGGATGACTCCATGTTTATCCGCACCGGTAAACAACTCATCATCAACCGAGAGTATGTCTATAAGGTAAACATTGGCAAGAAACAACTCGTCCTGGCAGACATCCGCAACAACCTCTCCATTCCCCTTACCGCCTCCAAAGTCGCCCTCCGGCAACTGAAAAACTATTTGGAGTCACAACTCACGCTCCCTACCTCCCCAGGACACAAAAATTGACCCCAAAGGCAGCAAATTTTCCCATGCGATATCCTTTCTACAAGGTAAAAAATCTTCCCGCGAGCCGCGGCGGCCTTTCTACAGGATGAAAAATCACTTCACGCAAGGAAGCAATCATTTCATGCACTTCATCAGTCCGTTCATAAAGAGACAAACTTAATTTTCTGCTTATCACATAGATTAACTTAATTTTGTCGGAAAGAATAATAAGGTGTGTTGGCCATTTGATCTGAAAAGATCGTTTGCCAACGGCTTCCCACACCTAATAAATAAAACGAATGCTTGAGCAGGGAGGGCTTGGGCGAAAAAATGATTAAGATATGAATAACGAGATGCAGTGGAGTTCCGCTACTCCAGGATTGTTGATCATCTTACTGGATCAATCCGGATCAATGCTTAGTCCATATGAAAATGAAACGAGGACAATATTTGCTACTAAAGCTGTCAATCGGGTCATAGATACTATCATTCAAAAAAACTTTGATGGCCGTGCCCCGAAGAATCGTTGTTTTATTTCAGTGATTGGATATAATCATAAAGTGAAGAATCTCATTCAAGGATATTTGAAAGAATTAGATGAGAACCCCATTCGAGTTGAAAAAGTTAAACAGAAAATCAATGATGGCGCAGGAGGTATTCTTGAAATAGATAAGAGTATGCCTATTTGGGTTGAACCTATTAAAGAAAACGGACAAACTAATATGAAAGGAGCTTTTGAGATGGCAGAAGAGATCATTAAAAAGTGGATATCCGACAAGCCTAATAATCCAGCACCTGTCATTATCAATATCTCTGATGGAGTACCTTTTTTTGATGGGCAAGAAGTGGATATATGCATGCAACAAACTATCGAAATAGTTAATCGAATAAAATCTATCGAGACCAAAGACGGGAAAATACAAATATTTAATGCGATGATTGGTGATGGAGCCAAGACTAAGTTCCCCTCTTCCGAAAGTGAATTAAAAGATGAGGAGGCAAAGTTTTTATATGAGATTTCCACCGAAATTCCAGCTTCTTACAAAGGTGCCGCAGAAAAGAATGGATTCTCTTACAACAGTGGCGCAAGGGGATTAATTTGCCAATGTGACGGAGTAGAATTGGTTGGTCTAATTGACTTTGGTTCCAGCAAAGGACAGGGAGACAGATTATAGTTTTATAACTGTCTATGTGGTTATTATCTAATTGAGTTATGAAAATACGAGCTTTTATAACACATAAATTGAACGAATGCTATTCGGATTGCCAAGATAGATTCTCAATAAATAAGAAAAGTCGGACCTTGGCAGTATCGGACGGCATGTCGCAATCTGTTTTTCCTGATTTTTGGGCTGATATTCTATCAGAATACTATACGACCAAGGGAAGTTGCAGCGAAATGGAGCGACAAAGCCTATGTGAGCAATGGTTACGGAAAGTTGAACAGTATAAGGAACATGAAATTGAAGCTGGAAGAAATCCATCGTGGCGAATCAATAATATTTTAGCCGGTCACGATAGTGCTGGTGCGACTTTATGTGGAGTGAAATTTGAAAACGCTAATAACTGGAATGGGCATGTCTTAGGAGATAGCTGCATCATCGAAATAGATTGGAACCTTAATCATGTTGTAAAGATTCATACCTCTCAGTGTAAGCCATTTGATTGCTATCCGGATTTTTTCGATAGTTCTCCTAAGGAAAAGGGGAAAGGAGAAATGAAACCTTGCTCAGGAAGTATAGATAAGGATCACTCATTATTGCTTGTATCGGATCCTTTCTCCGAATTTCTTTTTAAGAATAAATTAACCTCTTCTGATTGGCTTCAACGAATAAAAGTTTTAGGGAGCCATCAAGACTTCGTCTCTTTGGTAAATGCTTGGCGACAAGAAGGGTTGCATAATGATGATAGCACACTTTGTATCGTAGACTTTGATGGTGAAGATGTATTCAATATTACACATTTCGATGACATTCATGATTTGATACAAGGAGAGACTTGCCCATCAAAAGTATTACAAATAGATGAACAACAACCGATAGAAGAAAAAAACGAACAAATACCTCCAGAGGGAATATCTAATTCATTATCATCTTCTTCAGAACCTATTGGGTTTGAGAATAGTTCTATTCTATCATCGCAAACTATTGAATCAAACGACATAACAGTTCAAGATGAAGAATCAAAACAAAATCGCTTTATCGATGAAGTAAATAGAATCTACAAGAAACGAATAGACAGAATAGATCGCTCAAGGAAAAGTAGGAATAAGTTATCCAAGGTGGAGAAGAACCATCTTCCTAATGAATTGAAAACTTTTAAAGAAGAGATTCTATCTCTATTTAATAAGATTTTTAAATAACTATTGCTGAGTTCTTTATGCAGAAATTGCCTTCTTGTTCAGATTATTCAACCTCCATAATGGTAAGTTCTCTTGTCAAAGCACCTCAACTTGCAGGAGGTACCCCCCAGTTACACAAAGGGAAACCAGAGAAATATGCAGGAGGTTATTGTATTGTATTTCCCTATATCGTTAATAATCGAAAATTAGCGGTAAGATGTTGGCATGCTTTTCTGGAGGGAGCTGAAGAACGTTCAAGAATAATTGCCTCTGCTTTACACAAATCCCAATTACCCTATTTCACTTCATTTGAATATGTTGAAGATGGAATAGTTACCCCACTTGGGATTCAACCAGTAGTGATAATGGATTGGGTAGAAGCCCAACCCATAAAATCATATATTGAGGAACACCTATTGCATACAAACACCTTACTCAAATTAGCGGAACGATTCCTAAAAATGACCGAGGACTTACATGCAAATAGTTTTTCTCATGGAGACCTACAACATGGAAATGTTCTGGTTAAACCTAACGGAGAGATTGTTTTAGTCGATTATGATTCCATGTATGTACCAGAACTTTCGGGATGGTCAGACGAAATAAGTGGGCTTTCCGGATATCAACATCCAGCCAGATGGGACAATAAACAATTGTCACCAAAGGCGGACTATTTCTCAGAAATGGTCATTTATACTTCTCTCATTGCTTTAGCAGAATTACCACAATTATGGATAGACTTGAAAATCAAAGATACAGACACATTGTTGTTTAGTAGTGAAGACATTAAATCTTGTGGAAAGAGTCCTATTTTTGATGTGTTATACTCACTTGACGATTGCAAGGGATTAATAGAACAAATGAGAGATGCTTTAAAATGTACTTCTATCGATCAGATTACCCCTCTATATGTCAATCGTGTCTCAGTTTCTGAAATGCTCAGTTCATTATGGAATGATAATGGGTATAAAATTCCACCAGCCTACTCGTCTGAAGATGTCGGAAAAATAACCTCTAAATGGTAGAATCCTATGAAGGGTACCCTGGAAATTACAGACACTGAGATTTTATCTAATCCACAATGTGTGAAGGATGAGGTCATTTGTGAAGGTAGGGTTGAGTGTGATCAGAAAAATCGACCAATACATTTCACAGGTGGCTTTGCAATTGTATTCCCTTTTATTGTGAAGGATAAAAAATGGGCATTTAAGTGCTGGCATACAAAAGTAGATAACATTGAGAAACGTATGGAACTGATTTCTAATTTCCTTGAATCACAGAAACTACCATATTTTTGCCAGTTTACTTTTAAATCGGAGGGATTACTGACAAGAAAAGGTGAGTTGATACCAACAACTCGAATGCAGTGGATTGAGGGAGAAAAAATTAACGATTACATTTGCGCTAAAAAAGAAGACACATCTGCACTTCATGTATTAGCAGACAAATTCTTGATTATGTGCCAAGAACTTCACAAAGCGAATATTGCACATGGAGATCTGCAGCATGGCAATATAATTGTTGGTGCTGACCAGAAGCTTTATTTAATTGATTATGACTCTGTCTTTACACCAAATATGGAAAATGAAAAGGATGTAATATGTGGTCTCCCCGGGTATCAACATCCTAATCGTTCAATGAATGAATATGCCAATGCAAAATTAGATTATTTTTCAGAGCTTATTATCTACATCAGCATTTTGGCCATTGCAGAGAATCCGGAATTAGTACAACGCTATAATGTTGAGAATTCAGATCACTTGCTCTTCACGAAAGATGATTTCAAAAATTTGGGAGAAAGTGAAATTTATAAGGATATTCATACATTATCAAATAAGCTACGACAACTAATTGATATATTGGCATTTTATCTTTCCAAGGATAGCATAGACGATTTTGGGCCTTTCGATTATATGCTTGCTATTTCCCAGAAACACTTACATTATGGAGAAAAGCAACATTGCATTCATTGTGGAGCTTTCGCTATTGTCAATGAACGTAATATTTTTTGTATGAATTGTGGCAAACCTTTATTAGATTATAATATATAAAGATATGACAATAAAGAAATGCTCCAGATGCTATACTGATAATCCAATTATTGCAAGTTATTGCAGGCATTGTGGTTATAAATTCTCTGAAGAATCGAAACAGGGAAAAAGCTCGTCTCCTATTATTCATGAGATACAAGTAATGAGCGATTTTTACACTATTGGGAGTTTTGTCGATATAATGTGGAACGTAAGTAATGCGACTACCATCCTACTAAATGGGGAAAACGTTACTAACCATGATTCATATGAGTATCAGGTAAAGGGAGATGAGACACTTGAAATGACAGCAATGAACGATTTGCTGGCAACAAGGAAACACATTAAATTATCCCCTCATCCATTACCTGTAATCGTAAAATTCGCAGCTTCACGCAGCAAAGTGGAGGCAGGATCAGAAATAACGATACATATTGAATATAAACATGCTGATCGAGTCACGCTCCAGTCAAATATATCCCCAAACCTTGAGGTCAGTAAGAAAAAATCCATCAAAGTATGTCCAAAACACGGAGAAATATTTACATTGGTGTGCTATTCCAAAGATCCCAATATATTTGTCAAAAAAGAATTGGAACTTAATGTGCTGGAAACATTAGAAATAGGCAGTTTTGAGGTTGATCGTCAAAATGTAATCGAGAGTGAACCTGTTACATTGAGATGGGCAGTGCAAGGTGCAAATAAAATTATACTGAGACCGGGAGAAATAGATGTAAGTAACCTATCAGCAGTGGAAGTAAGGCCCTCGAGATCAACCACCTATTGGTTAGAAGTGAGTAATGGTTTAAAGTCAAAGACTAAAACATTGTCTATTAGTGTGCAACAGATTCCAAAGCTTAATTATGAGATACCTAAATTCTCAACGATAGATGCGCTGTCTTCTGTCAAGTTAGACTTAACGAACTTACCTCTCAATTTGTGGGAACTTCGTGTGGATAAATGGTTATTTAGCCCTTTAAAACAAACAGGTTTCTTGCATTTGGTGGAACAATGGATTAATAAATTTTCTATTTCAAATAGAATTAAGTGAACTATGGATAGGGAACTAATTAGGTAGTGTAAAATAAACTGTGTCACGCATTATTTCCTATTAGAAAACTCATCGGT
>OBLI01001369.1_pt1 | contig 24056 bp, 19 predicted proteins | sample 1519701 | NCBI WGS metagenome assembly OBLI01 (sample SAMEA3663005, study PRJEB22513) | pig gut metagenome | biome: pig gut; feature: pig-associated habitat; material: faeces | place: France | collected 2012
TGGTTGTTCTTACGTTCTGGCATCCTAGGCGCAGGAGGAGAAATTTTCTTCTTCACTTAGTCACAAAACCCATATTTATTGTATCCCACAAAAATATATCAGATGTAAAAAAACACCCTTGATTGAATGCTCAGAGTCTTATAAACTCTGATTCCCTCAAGGATGTTCCTCATTCTATTTTTCTGTTGTAGTAGCCGTCGTGGAGCTTTCAGTAGAAGTAAACTCACCAAACGTAAATGTAAGGTCTTCTCTGTACTTCTTATTGACATCTTTCTCATAATCCCAATCTTTTTCCAGATCCTTTGTCCACTTATTATACTGATCCTTCACCGCCTGATTTTGACGTTCCTGTAATACCGTCTCTTTGTTTTCTTCTGTCTTATCCTCATCCATAGCTGTTGTCAGTTTGGCAATCACATATCCTTCGTCATCTTTTATAACAGGAGTAAATTCACCCTTCTTAAGCTTGGCTACTGCTTTTTCAAATGTCTCTCCACCCAAAGACTTGCCTGCAGAAAAGCTTTCTTCCGCTCCATCTGTAATATCATACTGCTGTGCCAGCGCTGTAATATCCGCTCCCTTTTTCAAAGCTCGATAAGCCTTCTTTGCCTTTGTCTCCTGTTTCTTCTGTTCCGCTTCGGACAATGTAACCTCTTTTCCATCAGCATCTGTTTTCTTGATCGCAAACACCAGCTTATATACGGTAGATACCTTTGCTTCCTCATCCGTTACCTTCGTATCTACTTTATCAATAATGGCCTGCCGCACCTTATTCGCTATCGCATTTTCTTCATACATAGCAGAAACCAGTTCTTCATCCGCACCTGCTTTTTCCATAGCTTTCTTTCCAATCTCGCCTTCTGCAAATGCTTTGGCCTGCTCTTCTACTGCTTTCTTCTCATCCTCTGTCAACGATACCTTATAGTCATCTGCATGTGCAGCAAATACCTTCACGATCTTAATCTGATCAATGGTGTCTTTCTTCACAGATTCCTCCATGGTCACTCCCTCCTGTATCTTGGAGCTCCACATATTCTCACCAAAATAAGATCCATATTGATTCTCAGCAACACACTGCTGCACCTGTGCATACAACACCGCCTCTGGCATACTTACCTTAATGTCACCGTATTTAAATGCCGTATTTCCAATACTACATCCCGTAAGCGCTGTACACATCATAACACCGGCTAATAAAATCGCTGCCAGTTTCTTCAACTTCTTCATGTTAAACCTCCATTTTCTCTCTTTAGTCTGTACTCTCTTTCCGTTTTTCATATGCTATTACTATACTACAAAACATCTACTCTATCAAACCATTTATCTCGGATACAATTTGGCGAATCAATGGCAGCTGCTCTTTCTTTTTCTTTTTTGACAAATTCAGACAAAAGGTAGGATTTTCCTCCACCTTAAATTTCATAATATTGCGATACCGTTCCAACAGCTCTGGAATTCGATCTACATCCACCTTTGCCTTGTGATACATTTTAAAATATACCACATCTCCTTTTTGCTCCACGCCAAGCAGATATGCCCTATGGGCATCGGCTTTTAGTAAGGCTATCGTAAGGAGGTTGGTAACCGAGTTTGGCATATCCCCAAACCGGTCGATCAATTCATCTGCCATCTCTTCATAATCTTCTTCTGAGGAAATTTCTGAAATACGTTTATACAGCTCCAGCTTCTGGAATTCATTTTTCACATAGCTGGCAGGAATAAATGCATTCATTGGAAGATCTACTACCGTTTCAAATTCTTCCTCATCTTTAACCTCTCCCTTTAACCGAAGCACCGCATCATTGAGCATCTTACAGTATAAGTCATAACCCACGGCTTCCATATGACCAGACTGCGCTTCTCCAAGCAGATTTCCTGCACCACGGATTTCCAAATCCCTCATAGCAATCTTAAATCCAGATCCCAGGTCTGTAAATTCCCGAATTGCCTGCAGTCTTTTTTCTGCAGTCTCCTTCAGCATGGTGTCCCTTTTATACATTAGAAATGCATATGCTGTCCGATTCGAACGCCCAACGCGTCCTCTCAGCTGATAGAGCTGCGATAATCCCAACCGATTGGCATCATGGATGATCATCGTATTCACATTGGAAATATCCAGCCCAGTTTCGATAATCGTAGTAGATACCAACACATCGATTTCTCCATTCATGAACTGGAACATTTTACTCTCCAATGCCCGCTCACTCATCTGCCCATGGGCATATTCCACCACAGCTTCCGGCACCAGTTTTCGTATCATAGCCGCAATCTCTTCAATATTATTTACTCGATTGTATACATAATAGACCTGACCACCCCGATTTAATTCCCTCAGGATGGCCTCTCTGATCATTTCTTCATTAAACTCCATAACATAAGTCTGAATTGCCCTTCGGTCTACTGGTGGCTCTTCTAAGACGCTCATATCACGAATCCCAATCAGGCTCATATGAAGGGTCCTTGGAATTGGCGTGGCAGATAGAGAAAGTACATCCACATTCTTACGTAATTTTTTAATCTTCTCCTTATGGGCCACTCCAAATCTCTGTTCCTCATCAATGATCAAAAGCCCCAGATCCTTAAACTCTATATCCTTCGACAACACTCGATGCGTTCCTACTACAATATCGACGCTGCCTTTTTTTAAGCCCTCTATCGTCTTTTTTTGCTGTGCAGGTGTCCGGAACCGAGACATCATCTCAATACGAATCGGATAATCCTTCATACGCTCCACAAAAGAATTGTAATGCTGCTGAGCAAGAATCGTGGTGGGGACAAGATAAACCACCTGTTTGCTATTGGTCACCGCCTTAAATGCCGCACGGATGGCGACCTCTGTCTTTCCGTATCCCACATCTCCACAGATCAGACGGTCCATGATCTTATCACTTTCCATATCCCGTTTCGTATCCTCGATGGCATTTAACTGATCTTCTGTTTCATCATAAGGAAATAGCTCCTCAAATTCCGTCTGCCAGATCGTATCCGGATCACAGGCAAACCCTTTTTCTGACTGCCGGATGGCATAAAGCTCTACCAGATCCTTGGCAATGGCGTTGACCTTGCCCTTAACCTTCTTTTTCGTACTGCTCCACTCATTGCCGCCTAATTTATTCATCTTTGGCTTTTTGGAATTGGCACTGGCGTACTTTTGAATCAAATCTAACTGAGACGCCAGCATAAAGAGATGACTGCCTCCTTTGTACTCAATATCAATATAATCCTTTTCCACTTTATCTACTTCGATTTTTTCAATACCGCGGTAGATTCCAACTCCATGATTCTCATGTACCACATAATCCCCAATGGAAATATCCGCAAAACTCTTGATCCGCATTCCATTTGGAAGCTTCTTATTCTTTCGCTTCTTTTGCTTCTTCATCTGGAACACATCGCTCTCCGATATAACCACAAACCGAAGTGCAGGATATTCAAATCCATTCTTCAGTTTTCCTGCAGACACCATGATTTCTCCATCCATCAGATCCTTATCCAGCTGTTCATGATATGCCGCTTCCAGGCCTGCATCACGGATTTCCCCGGCAAATCTTTTTGCTCTCGTGCTGGATGGAGATAAAACCAGAATTCGATATTTCTTTTTCTTATAAGCCTTCAAATCCTTGACCAGCTGTTCAAAGCTATTATTATAGGGCTGGATGGATTTTACATCCAGGCAAAACTGCTTTTTCACCGATGCAAAGGAATATTTTTGAATCAGCATACTCATATAAACCGTTGGTTCCTGATTCAGCCATGATATCACATCTCCAAAGGTATAGATTCTTTGGGTCTGGCTAGGAAGAATATAGCCTCCCTCCAGACGGGATTTCATGCTTTCCTGAAATTCATTGGTAAATGCATATGCCCGCTCTTCTACCCGATTAGGCTCATCCATCACATATAAAGTATCTTCTCCGGAAAAATAACTCAAAAATGAGACCGTTTCTTCATAAAAATAAGGCAGATATGCATCTGCGCCTATCAATGTTCCCAATTCACAAAGTTCTTCCCGTACTCGCTCCAGTTCTCTACAACTTCTGGCATACTGTTCTGTCTTCATGTCCTTTTTCAGAATACCTGCATATTCCTTTTGCTCTTTTTCAATCTTTTGCAGCCCCTTTTGTATTACTTTCTTTGATAGCAGAACTTCTGTTGCTGGATAAATCCATACCTCATCCATATTTTCAATGGAACGCTGACTTTCCACATCAAAGCTTCGGATAGAATCAACCTCATCATCCCATAGCTCGATGCGGTATGGGCAGTCCTCCGTAATTGGATAGATGTCAAAGATTCCTCCGCGAATGGCAAATTCTCCCGGATTTTCGACAAAACCAGTTTTCTCATATCCCAATTCCACCAGCTTTCCCGCCATCTCATCGACGTCCATACGTTCTCCGGCCGTAAGATATATCCGCTTGCTCTTTAATTCCTCCAATGGAATCAATCGATCCATCAGTCCATCGACTGTAACTATAACTGTAATCGGCACGCCCTCCATCAACTTCCGAAGTACCGCCAGACGTTCCCGCTCAATCATATTTCCATGAATATCTACATTATAAAAAAGCAAATCCTTAGCTGGAAAATAACAGGTCTCTTTTCGATAAAACCGATACTCTTCCGCCAGCTCACGGGCCTTTTGCTCACTATAGGTAATGATGACCGTATTCTTGTGTTCCTGACTTAATCCATGTATCAGATGACACTTCTGCCCATCGATACAGCCACTTACCGCTACCTGGGGCTGCCTGCTCTTCAATGCCTGTTTTACATTCACATATTCCTGATATTCCTTTAAAGGATTCATGATTGTCTGCATTTTGCTTCCCCCTTTATTGCAACATTATTTTACCTTTTTATTATACTGGTTCATCGCTTTATCGATCTCATCCCAGACCATCAGTTCTACCGCACCAGCAATCTCCGGCATACATTCATCATAAACTGCCAACTCATCCTTCGTAAAATGTCCCAATACATAATCCGCCAGATCATATCCCTTTGGCTTTTCTCCGACCCCGATCTTAATTCTTGGGAATTCCATACTTCCTAAATGGGAAATGATACTCTTAATCCCATTATGCCCACCTGCACTTCCTTTTTTTCGAATCCGAAGCTGTCCAACATCCAGGCTGACATCATCGAAGATTACAATAAAGTCTTCTGGCTCTAATTTATAATAATCCATGACCTGTCTTAAACATTCCCCACTAAGATTCATATATGTCATAGGCTTCACCAGAAGCACCTTTTGTCCCTCAATAATACCCTTTCCAATCAAGCCTTTGTGCTTCTTCATATCTACAGAAATACCATATTTATCTGATAAATAATCTATCGTCTGAAATCCAATATTATGTCTGGTTCCATGATATTTTGGATCCGGATTTCCCAAACCTACAATTACTTTCATAGCAATCTCCTTTCTGATCCTCTTTCTTTTCCTAAAACCAATTTTCAAGCTATTATAAGATAACACAAAACGTGGGAAAACTGCAACTTGAGTCTCCCACGTTTTTCTTATTATTCTTCTATTTTTCCTTCTATTTTAATAACCTGTTCCTCGACAATTTCAAAATGCTTCTCCATAGCCGCTCTTCCAGCAGCATAATCTTTCTCCAGCAATGCATGATAGATTTCCCAATGGGATTTTCGCAACAATTCTGCACGACGCTTATCCACCAGTATTCTGGCACGCAGATTGTGAATAAACTGATCAGAAAGATCACCAATCATAGAGGTGTACAAAATCAACATGCGATTATGAGAAGCCTCCGTTAAAATATCATGGAATTTTACATCCAATTTCGCACTTTCCTTTACACCCATCGGCTGATCCATCTGCACCAAAACCTCATGAAGCCTTTCTAATTCCTCTTCTGTCGCCACTTCCATTGCTAATTTCAGAGCTGTATATTCATATCCACATCGAATATGAAAGATTTCTGTATAATCGATTTTTAGCAGAGACATCACCATATGAATAGACTTCATCATATAGTCTTCCGGATGACACCTTACATAATTGCCACTGCCTTGCAAGCATTCAATCAAACCTGTGATCTCCAGCATATGCATAACCTCCCGGACAGAATTCCTGCTGACTCCCAATTTCTCAGCAATATCTCTTTCCGGAGGGATCCGATCGTTCAGTTTCAATTTCCCTGATAGGATCTGTTCAGAAAAATACTCAAACACATATTGATATGTTTTTTGGTTTAATTTTGAAGCTTCCATAGATTCTCCCTCAAATCTTAATCATCATTCACTGTATACAATATGGATTATTATACGCTATCCCATCTTTTATTTCAAGAAAGATGTAGCAAAAAAACCACAACAAAGGAGCTGTGCTTCAGAAGTAAAATTCTTTCACTTTCTTTCACAACAGCTCCTAAATAACCGTTATAATATCTTATTGTATTAAGCTTCCGGCTGTTTTACCATAACAGAAACCCCATCTGGAATTACTGCGATATGAGCATCTCTTCCGGTTTCCTTTAATGCCATTGCCAATGCTTCATTCACATCAGCTGCTACCTCAAAGCCCATTTCCTGTGCCATCTTGCGATATTCTTCGCATAATACGTAAATAACTTTATGATGCATCAGAATACGACTCTGAATCTGATATTCCCACTGATCCGGTTTTGTCTGATCCTGAGGAACTTTCATAATTTCTTCCATTAATTCTGCAGGGCTGGAGCAATCTCTAAGAGCTTCATAAAATCCTTCTCCACCATGTCCATCTCCACAGTTAGAGACCATAATTAAGATACCACCATCTTTTGCTGCTGATTCTGCTGCAGTCATTCCCTTTACAGACTGATACATATTCTGATCCAAAGGATATCCACCATTGGTAGAAATTGCAATGTCAGCTGCCTTTTTCGGAACAACCTGGCAATATTTCTGAAGGAATTCACATCCAGCTACATGTGCTTCCGTAGCATCCCCAGCTACAGCATGAACAACCTTCTTATCTGCATCAATAACTACATTCACAATATAAGCCTGATTTGCCATCTTGCTTGCAGCAACCATGTCTTTGTGAATTGGGTTATTTTCCAAAATTCCTGTCCGGCTGTAAGGAGAATCAATGAATTTAGCGCAATGATTTCCTAATACTGTTACCTGGCTGGATACTCCTGGAAGGATACTCTTACGTCCTCCAGAGAAACCAGCGAAAAAGTGAGTTTCAATAAATCCCTCACTAACCAGCAGATCTGCTTTGGCAGCAATCTTATTGATCAGCAGTGGAGCACCTGATGGCAACACTCCGATATTAGCCATCGCATCCATATCACGACTGTCATGGATAACAATTTTTTCAGAATCTACAATCTCTTCTCCAAATTTATGAACCAGCTCTTCTCTCGTTGTTTCGCGATGGAATCCAGTAGCAATCAGAAGGGTAATATCCGCATCCGGATTTCCTTCTCTGATTTCTTTTAACATAAATGGAATAATATGTTTACTAGGGACTGGTCGTGTATGATCGGAACATATGATCACAACGTCCTTTTTCCCTTTTGCAAGCTCTGAAAGCTTTGGTGATCCAATGGGATTTGCCATTGCTTCAAGCACTAATTCATCTTCACTTTTTTCACTTTTTGGCATTGATGCAATTGCGGATTCAAGAATTTCATAATCCAGATCATCATCCAATGTCAATGTCATTCCCGTTGTGGAAAATGGTAGTTTCATATTCATAAAATGTTCGCCTCCCCTATACTTGAGACTATCGTTTTATTTTACTCCCATCCATCCAGAGATAACCATCATCTGTACTTCAGAAGTTCCTTCATAAATTTCAGTAATTTTTGCATCACGCATCATTCTTTCGATTGGATAATCTTTTGTATATCCATATCCACCATATAACTGTAAGCAACGGCGAGTAACATCAGATGCGTTACGAGCTGCTACTAATTTAGCCATAGCTGCTTTATGTGTAAATGGTTCATGATCATCTTTTGCACACGCTGCCTGATATACAAGAAGTTTTGCAGCTTCTGTATTTGCCTTCATCTGAGCTAACTCAAACTGTGTATTCTGGAACTGAGAAATACGACGTCCGAACTGTTTACGTTCCTGAACGTATTTCACTGTTTCTTCAATCGCACCTTCGGCAATACCTAATGCCTGAGCAGCAACACCAATACGTCCGCCATCCAGAGTCATCATTGCATATTTAAATCCTTTACCTAATTCTCCAACTAAGTTTTCTTTTGGAACGATACAATCTTCAAAAATCAATTCACAAGTAGAAGAAGCACGGATACCCATCTTATCTTCATGTTTACCAATAGAGAATCCTTCGAATCCTTTTTCTACGATAAATGCAGAGATTCCTCTTGTTCCCTGAGATTTGTCTGTCATTGCTAATACGAAGAATACGTCAGCTGCACCAGCATTTGTGATGAAGATCTTAGATCCGTTTAATACCCAGTGGTCACCGGCATCAACTGCAACTGTCTGCTGTCCAGCAGCATCTGTTCCTGCATTAGGCTCTGTTAAAGCGAATGCACCAAGCCATTCACCAGAACATAATTTTGGTAAATATTTCTGTTTCTGTTCTTCTGTACCAAACTGATAAATAGGAGTACAACATAATGATGTATGGGCAGAAACGATAACTCCTGTAGTAGCACAGTATTTACTTAATTCTTCTACAGTCTGAATATAAGCTAATGTATCAAGTCCTGATCCGCCATATTCTTCTGGGAATGGAATTCCTAATAATCCCATTTCAGCCATCATCTCAACATTTTTTGTTGGGAATTCTTCTGTCTGATCGATTTCAGCAGCCAAAGGTTTTACTTCGTTTACTGCAAAATCATGTACCATTTCCAATATCTCTTTATGTTCTTCATCTTGTCTAAAATTCATAATTCAACCTCCTTGATTGAGAGTTCTCTACAAAGCTTATCTTCCTAATCAATTAATTTTTCTGTGCTTTAAATGCAGCTGTTAATGCAGGAACAACTTCATTTAAGTTTCCAACGATACCATAATCTGCTACATCAAAGATAGGAGCATCTGCATCCTTATTGACAGCAACGATCGTATCAGATCCGGAAATACCAGCTACGTGCTGGATTGCACCAGAAATACCGATTGCAAAGTATAATTTAGGAGCAACAGTCTTACCAGACTGTCCAACCTGATGTGCATGAGGCATCCATCCGGCATCTACAACTGCACGGCTGCATCCTACAGTAGCACCTAATACATCTGCTAATTCCTGTAACAATGCAAAGTTTTCTGCAGATCCAACTCCACGTCCACCAGATACGATAATTTCAGCTTCTTCTAAGTTGATAGATTCTGCAACTTCCTGAACACGTTCTACTAAGCGTGTACGGATATCTTCTGGAGCTGTGTGGATATCTTCTTTGATGATTTCTCCTGTGCGAGCTTCATCATAAGCACCTTTTTTAAATACACCTGGACGAACCGTACCCATCTGTGGGCGGTTTTCTGGACACATGATCGTAGCCATTAAGTTTCCACCAAAGGTTGGACGTGTCCATGCAATATTACCTGTTTCTTCATCAATTGCAATTTCTGTACAGTCAGCTGTTAAACCAGTTTTTAAACGACAGGATACTCTAGGTCCCATATCACGGCCATTATTTGTTGCACCGATCATTAATGTTTCTGGTTTGTATTTTTCAACTAATGCTACCATTGCATTTGCAAAAGCATCTGTTGTATAGTATTCATATTCTGGTCCGTCTACGATGATTGCAGAATCTGCGCCATAAGCAATGGCATCTTTTGCTACACCTTCGATGTCTTTACCGATTACTACTGCAACCAGTTCACAACCTTTTTCTTCAGCCAAAGGTTTTGCTACATTTAATAATTCATATCCAACATTTTTTGCTTTTCCGCATTCGGTTTCAATAAAAACCCACATATTCTTATAATCAGTCAGATTACACATATTTCACGTCCTCCTCTTACAGAATTTTAGCATCATAAATGAGCTTAACTACTTGTTCTGCTGCTTCTTCTGCAGGCATACCTGCTAATTTCACACCATTCTTTTCTCTTACAGGTGTATAGGTCTTCTTAACCTTTGTAGGTGAACCTTTTAAACCACAGCAAGCAAGATCGATAGATGGAATATCTTCTTCTGATAATACTGGAATTTCTTTTTTCTTAGCAGCCATTTTGCTCTTGATAGTTGGATATCTAGGTTCATAAGGTAATTTAACAACTGTTACAACTGCTGGTAATTTTGTAGCGATCATGTCATATCCAGCTTCACATTCACGTTTTACCTGAATTTCGCCATCTTCTTCAATAATGTCTAATGCATATGTAATCTGTGGAAGATCAAGATGTTCTGCGATTTCAGGACCAACCTGAGCAGTATCTCCATCCACTGCCTGTTTACCACAAAGGATCAGATCAAATTTCAATCCTTCTTTTTCTTCTACTGCTTTGATTGCTTCAGAAAGAATGTAGCTTGTTGCTAATGTATCAGATCCACCGAATTTTCTTCCGGAAATCAGATAAGCTGCATCTGCTCCTACTGCAAGACAAGATTTTAATGCTTCTTTTGCCTGTGGTGGTCCCATGGAAATAACAACCACTTTTCCTCCGAGTTTTTCCTTTAAACGTACACCAACTTCTTGTGCATAAGTGTCAAAAGGGTTTACAATACTAGGAACCCCAGCACGAACCAAAGTATGTGTAACTGGATCTACCTTGATTTCGTTAGTGTCAGGGACCTGTTTGATACAAACACAAATATTCATTATAGTTCCTCCTATTATTTTTCAGTTTATATATATGTCAGGCGGTCTAAAAATGCCGCCTGACATTATTAGATACACTTAATGATAAGATTTATAAGCGATAGCAAACTTTACCTGGGTTTAAGATCATCTTAGGGTCAAATACACGTTTGATACCTTCCATAAGAGCCATATTGGTATCTCCTACAGAGTCAACTAAGTATTTTACTTTACCAGAACCGATTCCATGTTCACCAGAAACAAGTCCGCCAACATCTGTTGCTTCCTTGTAGATAATGTCAAAGAACTTATCTACACGTTTCTTGAATTCTTCTTCTGTTAAATCATTGGAGCACTGATAGATATGTAAGTTACCGTCACCAGCATGTCCGAAGGATTTGATGATCAGACCACATTCTTCACCAGTCTTATTAACAAAATCCAGATAATCTGCAATCTTATTAACTGGTACAACTACGTCACATTCATCTAACAGTTTTGTTTCTTCCATGATAGCTTCCAGGAAGGAAGAACGAGCTGCCCATGCATCTTTGATCTTCGCTGGAGTATCTGCTACAAGAACATCCATAGCACCTGCTTCTAATACTAATTCAGCTGCCTGTTCGATCAGTGCATCTACTTCATCTTCAGAATTGCCATCTAATGTTACTAACAGATAAGCTCCGATCTGCTGTCCTTCTAATTCCTGAGGAAATACAGATTTTCCAATATATCTTTCAGATGCAAGAACGATTTCGCGTTCCATGAATTCGATAGCCTGTGGATCCATATGTGCCATCTTAAATTTTGGTACAGTAGATAATGCTGTATTCAGGTCTTCAAACGGAATGATTAAGGATGCAACTGCTTTTGGTGCTGGAATAATCTTTAATGTTAATTCTGTAATGATTCCCAATGTTCCTTCAGAGCCGATCATTAAGTTTAATAAAGAATAACCGGATGATGTCTTGGAAACGGTTGCTCCTAAATGAGTGATTTCACCAGTTGGAAGTACAACTGTCATAGCTCTTACATAATCACGGGTTGCACCATATTTTACAGCTCTCATACCACCTGCATTTGTAGCAACATTACCACCAACACATGCGAACTTTTCACCTGGATCTGGTGGATATAACATTCCCTGTGATAAGCAGTCCTCTGCTAAGTCATTCAGTAACACACCAGCTTCAATTTCTACAACAAAGTTTTCCATATCGTAAGATTTGATCTTATTCATCTTGGAAATATCAATCAAAACACCGCCATATAATGGTACTGCTCCACCAGCAAGTCCTGTACCAGCTCCACGTGGTGTAACAGGGATATTATTGTCATAACAGATCTTCATAACTGCAGCTACCTCTTCTGTAGAGCGTGGCTGTACAGCTAACTCTGGCATTTTTGTACCATAGATAGGCATCTCATCTTTTGCGTAATCAGGATTGATTTCTTCTCCTACAAAAACATGATCAGAAACAGCCTTGATTTGTTCAATAATTTCAGCAGTTAATTGATTATACATTTCGTTACCTCCTTAAACTTAAAATAATATATTCCAGTTATTATTTTTTCTTTTACTATAAGTATCTTTGTCTATAAGCCCATCAAAGAGCCAACATAACAAATGATACCTCCGACTACTACGTACAATAGGCAATACTTAAATACTGCACTTAAAATCTTGCTTTCAGAACCAACCGCATTGATCGCTCCAGCTCCGATTGCAATCCCCTGTGGGCAGATCATCTTTCCAATTCCAGCGCCCATGACGTTCGCTGCTGCCATCCAGGATGGATTCAAACCTAAGGATACCGCCGTCTGACTCTGCAGTCCTCCGAAAAGAACGCAGGTAGAGGTTCCTGATCCTGTTACAAATGCTCCAATCGCTCCGATCAATGGTGCAAACAGTGGATAGAAGGACCCAGTCACTACTACTAACAATTGTGCGATATCAGAAATCATTCCGCTATATCCCATAATTTTGGCCGTTGCCATAACAGAACAAATTGTGAGGATTGTTTTCCAATATTTCTTCAATGTTTCTAACAGTACTGTGACCATCTCGCCAACTTTAGCCCCCTGAACGAATCCGCCAATGATCGCTGCAATAAAGATCATAATTCCCGGTGTATTCACCCAGCTAAATCCTAATGTGTTTCCACCTTCACCTGCATAAACGACAATCTGGCTCTTAATACCTGCAATTGCATCATGAATTGGTGGACATAAGGTTGATGTAATCATCAAAAGGATGAAGATCAAGATGAATGGACTCCATGCCTTTACGCCTTCACCAAGCGCTATACCAGTCTTTTCTTTCTTCTCAGAAACCTGAATAGAATATTCTGAATCTGGATTCTTGTTAAAGATTTTCGCTGCTATAATAATACATACCATTGAGCAAATAGAACCGATGATGTCTGGGAGTTCTGGTCCCATTACCTGTGCTGCTATGAACCAAGGCACGGTAAAGGATAATGCTGCCACCAATGTTGTCGGAATCATTCCCTTTAGGGCTTTGATTCCTTTTCCACAGATACAAACCATTAGGAATGGTGAAAGAAATGTAAGAATGCATTGAATCAATGCAACACTTCCTGCAAGTGGAATCGCATCAAGTCCGGTTACTGATCCAAGTGTCACGGTTGGAACACCTACAGAACCAAATGCTGTCGGTGTTGAATTCACTACGAGGCATCCTACAACCGCACTCATTGGATCCAGTCCAATTCCTGCCAACATGGATGCCGGAATCGCAACAGCTGTCCCAAATCCAGCCATACCTTCCATGAAGTTTCCGAATCCCCAACCAATCAGAAGCGCCAGCACTCTCTTGTCACATGAAACACCAGCAAGCATCTGTTTGATTAAATCCATGGCACCTGTCTTTAACGTAAGATTGTAGGTGAAAAGTGCGGCAACGATTACCAGGCAGATCGGCCATAATGCATTTAGAATTCCTTCTAATGCTGCAGTCATAGTCCATACGAAATTTAATTTCCAGTAACCGACTGCTAATACGATCGTAATCACTAAAGCAATAACACACGCTTTATGACCTGCCATTTTTAATCCGCTCAACGCTACAATCAGCCATATAATCGGCAGCATCGCAAGTATGAATTTTAAGAATAGCACAATAAGTTCCCCCTTTTCTGATTTTGGTCCAACCAATTGGGCTTAACTTTTTGGTCCAACCAATTAGGACCTAATATTTTTTTGGTCCAACCAATTAGAGTAATTTTTAAAGATGCACCTTCCCACGTCATCTCTTACAAGTTTTTTACTATCATCTTTAAAATCCCCTATCTATTGGGTGAGCCAATTTGTTTATGTTTTAATTGTATCATAATATCTAAAAATTTCAAGCTTTTTATTTGATTTTTATCGTTTTTAACAACTTTCTGTCCTCTTTTTTATAAAAAGCAACCAAATATACGCTTATCGGCTTTTTAACATTCTCAAAAATTGGGCTACCCAATTGTATACAGTCTACAAAATCCTGGATTTACATTAATTCAAAGAATTTCTTGTGTGACAAAAAAGGTGCCGCAAAATCATCTATTTTAATGATTTTACGACACCTTCTTTTCCTTTTTATATTTGGGCAGGCTCCTCAATAAGAGCTGCTTCATAATGCTGAAGAATCATCGTCTGAATAACCTCTCTGGTCTTAGAGTTGATCGGATGAGCAATATCACGATATTCTCCATCCGCAGCCTTTCGGCTAGGCATTGCAATAAATAATCCTTTCTCTCCCTCAATTACTTTGATATCATGAACAACAAATTCATTATCAATGGTAATTGAAACGACAGCCTTCATCTTACCTTCTTTTGCTACCTTTCTGATTCTCACGTCTGTAATCTGCATGAAGTAACCCTCCTGTCAACCGTCAAGCCTTATAAAATATATCTTACGTTCTTCTCCACTACGACTTTGATTTCGCCTTCTCCACGATAAGTGGTTCCTGGTCTTAACGTATCACGACTTTCTACGATGCAGTTTTCGATTACAGAATTATCTCCAATATAAACATCATTTAAAATAATAGAATTCTTGATCGTACAGTTGTTTCCGATATATACATCTCTAAATAATACAGAATCTTCTACTGTACCATTGATGATACAACCGCTTGCTACGATGCTGTTCTTAACATCGCATCCAGTGTTGTATTTTGCAGGTGGAAGATCTTCTACTCTTGTGTAGATTGTTGGATAATTCTTGAAGAAGTAGTCTCTTACTTCTTTCTTTAAGAAATCCTTATTTGCTTTGTCGTAAGCCTCTAATGTAGAGATACTTCTCCAATATCCGCTAAGACGGAAAGCAAATAAACGCTTATCTTCCATACTTGGTAAAATGATGTCTTTTACTAAATCATATTTACCTTCTTCCGCACATCTTTCCAATTCAGAAATCAGATGTCTTCTTCTCATAACATAAATACCTGTAGAAACAGTATTTGTCTTTGGATTTTCTGGTTTTTCTTCGAATCCTGTGATTCTGGATTCATCATCTGTTTCAATAATACCAAAACGGCTCAAATCATCCCATCCTGGTTCTAAATCTTTCACGATCAGTGTAATATCCGCACCTTTAGAAATATGGAAATCTAAAACATCGTTATAATTAATTTTTGAAATACCATCCCCTGCTGCAATGATTACATAAGGTTCATGGCTTTTCTTTAAAAAGTCAATATTCTGATAGATGGCATCTGCTGTACCCTGATACCAGAATTCGTTTTCATTTGTTAATGTTGGTGTAAATGTGTATAAACCACCTTGTTTACGTCCAAAATCCCACCATTTAGAAGAACTTAAATGTTCATGTAAAGATTTTGAATTATACTGTGTGATAACGCCAACTTTCTGAATACCTGAATTGCTCATGTTGCTCAGAGCAAAGTCAATTGCACGATAGCTTCCTGCAACTGGCATAGCAGCAACTGCACGTTTTTCAGAAAGTGCTCCTAATTTTTTACTATTTCCGCCTGCTAAAATGATTCCGATTGTCTTCATGCCTGTTCCACCTACCTTACTTTACTAAATATTCTCCACTCGGAAGTACTCTGTCTGGATAATCATCTGGTGTTGTTTTACCAAAGATTGCTACATTCTTACCAACTTTAACCTTGTATGGAATATAAGAATTCTGTCCAACAGCTACTAATCCGTTGTTGTAGATATGTGGAGCTACGGTGTTGTCAGCTTCTTCAAAGACACCTAATTCTACACAGTCTTCAATCTCACAGTTTTCTGCAATGACTGCCTTATTAATTACGGCATTATCGCCAATTCTTGTATGATTCATAATGATAGAGTCTTTGATGACTGCACCTTCACCGATCACTACATCAGAACCGATAACAGAATTTGTAACTTCCCCATAAATTTCCGTCTCTTCACCTACGATAGAACCGGAAACCTTACCATTCTTACCAATAAACTGTGGTGGAATGGATTCGCTCTTTGTATATACGCGCCAATATTCTTCGTATAAGTTAAATTCAGGAATCAGGCTGATCAATTCCATATTAGCTTCCCAATAAGAACTTAAAGTTCCTACATCCTTCCAGTATCCCTGGAATTCATATGCACAAATCTTATTACCGTTTTCGAAGCAATAAGGAATCACATGCATACCGAAGTCGCAGTTTGGAATATGTGCACATTCATTCAAAGCAGCTCTTAACAGCTTGTAATCAAAGATATAAATACCCATGGAAGCTTTTGTGCTCTTTGGATTTGCTGGTTTTTCCTGGAATTCTGTAATTACATTATTCTCATCTGTAACTACAATACCAAAACGGCTTGCTTCTTCTATTGGTACATCGATCGTAGCAATAGAAACAGCAGCTCCACTCTGTTTGTGGTTTTCTAACATCAATTCATAATCCATCTTATAAATATGGTCACCAGATAAGATCAATACATAATCTGGATTATAATAATCCATATATTCTAAGTTCTGGTAAATAGCATTCGCTGTTCCAGAATAGTATTCGCTGCTTCCGCTCTTTTCATATGGAGGAAGTACAGTTACCCCTCCTACGTTACGGTCTAAGTCCCAAGGAATACCAATTCCTACGTGCTGGTTTAATCGAAGTGGTTGATACTGTGTTAACACACCGACTGTGTCCACCCCTGAATTGATACAGTTACTAAGTGGAAAATCAATAATTCTATACTTTCCACCAAATGCAACAGCTGGCTTTGCAATTTTAGAAGTTAAAACACCAAGTCTGCTGCCTTGTCCACCTGCTAATAGCATGGCGATCATCTCTTTTTTTACCATCGTATTCACCCCTTTTGTCGCATGATATTAATTATAACATTGTTTATAGAAATTGTGAATAATAAACATAAAAAAAGTACAAATTCGTTCACGAACTTTTATTCATCCCGCTCATACTTTTTACAATATTCGCTAAACTATTTGGTAAATCCTCCATATATAATTCCTATTTCCTCACTTCATTTAGACATATTATCCAACATTTCTTTCACATCCTATTATAAACGATTTGAACCGATTTCGCAATGCGTCTAACTTGAAAGTTCATACTTTTTATTCTATAATGTATGAAAAGGGCAGAGTCAAGCCAAAATCAGCAGAAATAAGCCCAATATGCTTGCATAATTGGGCTTATTCTGTCTGATTTTGATTTGACGAGCGAAGCGTAACGAGAAAGCATCAGCTTTCGAGTCTGCACTTTTCATACTCTCTACCTCTATTTCGGGCAGAGTCATTCTTTGAAAAGGCCAAGCGAAGAAAGCATTGGCTTTCGAGTCTGCACTTTTCATACTCTCTACCTCTATTGGGGCAGAATCTTCCTTCTAAAAGGGAAGGAAAGGGATGCATTTTAATTTAATAGGAAAGGAAATGAATAAAACTATGTATACCATTGATTTTAAAAAACCGATCCATGTTCATTTCATTGGAATCGGCGGTATCAGCATGAGCGGTCTTGCCGAAATTCTATTGGAAGAACATTTTACTATATCCGGTTCTGATATGAACGAATCCGACATGACAAAGAAATTATCTTCTCTTGGAGCCAATGTAATGATTGGACAGAAAGCCTCTAATATTACAGACGACATCGATCTTGTCGTTTATACCGCTGCCATCCATGAAGATAACCCAGAATTAAAGGCGGTCAGAGAACACCAGATTCCAGCACTGACCAGAGCACAGCTTCTTGGACAGATGATGGACAACTATAAGTATCCAATTGCAGTTTCTGGCACTCATGGAAAGACAACAACAACCTCTATGCTTTCCCATATCCTTTTAGCCGCTGATATGGATCCAACCATCAGCGTAGGTGGAATCTTAGATGCCATCGGTGGGAATATCCGTGTTGGGAAATCCAACATTCTGGTAACAGAGGCATGTGAATACACGAACAGCTATCACTCCTTTAACCCTGCAATCAGCATTATTTTAAATGTAGAAGAAGATCACCTGGATTTCTTCAGCGGAATTGAAGAGATCCGAGAAAGCTTCCATACATTTGCAAAAAAACTTCCAAAGGAAGGTCTCCTCGTATTAAATGGCGATATGGACTGTGCCGACCAGATCAAACAGGGCGTAGAAGCAAGCATTGTTACCTTTGGCATCCACAATAAGAATGCAACCTATTGTGCTACTAATATCGCCTATGACGAACAGGGAAATGGTTCCTATGATTTAATGGAAAATGGAACCATAACGGATCATATTCATTTGCACGTAAATGGAATTCACAATATTATGAACTCCCTTTCCGCTATTGCCGTTGCAAAATATTTAGACATCTCTACAGAAGATATCCAGAAAGGTCTTCTTGCCTTCACTGGTACGAAGCGCCGCTTTGAATACAAAGGAAAGGTAAATGGCTTTACCATTATTGATGATTATGCACACCATCCAACAGAAATCACAGCTACCTTAACAGCTGCACAGAAATATCCACACAACGAATTATGGTGTGTATTCCAGCCACATACTTATAGCAGAACCATCGCCTTTTTAGATGATTTTGCAGAAGCATTAAGCTTAAGCGACCATGTAATTTTAACCGATATTTATGCAGCCCGTGAAAAGGATCTTGGACAGGTTCATTCTAAAGATATTGTTGAACGAATGAAGCAATATGATGTTGATGTTCATTATATTTCCGCTTTTTCTGATATCGAAAAATTTTTATTAGAAACATGTAAAAACGGTGATCTGTTGATAACTATGGGTGCCGGAAATGTTGTAGATATCGGAGAAAACCTGCTTAAGTAAATATTTATCCACATTATCCACAGGGTTATGCACAATTTATCCGTTCATAACTTTGTGGATTTTTTATTTATTTATCCACACTCATTGTGAAATATAAAATTGCTCCTATTTACGATATATTCGTGTATTTCACAAAGTTGTCCACATTATCCACACTTTTCACATAATATCTGGTGGATTTTTACACAACCTTCCCTTTGGTTTTCTTTTTTTTCATCCTATGTTATAGTAGGAAAACAGGGAAACGTAACACATTATAAAGGAGAGATAACCCATGAAACCCATTGAATTATCCAGTAAAGTAGAACCGGATACCACGATCATATCCAATCATTTTATTGATACTTATATGACAAAGGCAAACGGTGAATATATCAAAGTATTTCTTATGATCCTACGACTTCTTCAGTCAGGAAAAAACCCTCTTCCTGAAGTCATTGCCGATCGTCTGGATATGACAGAACGGGATGTTATGCGTGCGCTTTCCTATTGGGAACGAGAAGGGATCCTGATATCCAGTGCAGAACAGGAGACCGCTGCTTCCAAAGAGGAGGCACCTGTATCCACTTCCAAGCCGCTTCCTGCCAAATCTACACTGACACCGGCAGATATGAGAAAGAAACAGAATGACAAAGGATTTTCCCATTTAAAATACATCACCGAAATGTATTTAGGACATCCTATGACTAATCCAGAAATCAATTCCCTTTCTTATATTTATGACGATCTGAAGCTTCCTGTGGACTTGATCGAATACCTGATCGAATATTGTGTCAGCAATCACAAGAATAGCTTACGTTATATGGAAAAGGTGGCAATCGACTGGCATCAGAAGAACATCCTCACACTGCAGCAAGCCAAGAGCCAGGCTCATTCTTATGGAAAGGATTATTATACGATCATGAAGACCATGGGACTGAATCACTCTCCTGCACCAGCGCAGATTGAATTCATGGAAAAATGGCTGCATAAGGATGATTTCTCTCTTAATATGGTTTTAGAAGCCTGCAGACGTACCATCACAGCAATTGGTAAGCCAAGCTTCCCATATGCCAATAAGATACTGGAAACCTGGAAGAAGGCCGGCATCAAATCCCAGACCGAGCTGGCTTCCTACGAGAAGAATACCACTCCAGTCAAAGGGGCTCTTCCTGAACAGAAAAAGCAGCCAAAATTACATAATTTTCAGGAGCGCTCTTATGATTTTGACGCTTTAGAACAGCGCTATATTCAGAAAATCAATCAATAGTAGAAAGGAGGATGGAAGCAATGCCCTTATCCACATGGCAGTTCGAACAGATCATGCGTTCCTATGACCAGACCCGCCAGCGGAATCACGCTCTGCATTTAAAGCGCCAGGATGAGATCTATCAGACCATTCCGGAGATTAAGAACATTGACGATACTATTGCGGAACATTCCATACAGGCCGGAAAGGCTCTGCTTTTCCATAAGGATGACCAGGTTCTTAAGGATCTTAAAATAGAGAATCTGGAGCTGTCCATGAAAAAGGTCGAACTCTTGGTCTCCAACGGATATGAGCCTGATTACTTAAATCCTATTTACGACTGCTCCCTATGCAAGGACACCGGATACGTCAATGGCGAAAAATGCCGCTGCTTAAAGCAGTCCATTGTCCGTCAGGCTTACCAGCAATCGAATATCGAAAAAAAGCTGCAAGAAGAGAATTTCCAGACCTTTTCTTATGAATATTACGATAATAAGCCTATGTATCCTAACCTGCCAACTCCACGGCAGAACATTGTATCCATTGTGGAAAAATGCATGGATTTTATCCAGACTTTTTCGTCAAATCCAGGGCAGAACATCCTGTTTCAGGGCAGTGTAGGCGTTGGCAAGACCTTTCTTACCAACTGTATTGCCAAGGAGCTGATCGACGAAGCCTATACGGTTATTTATCTGACATCCTTCCAGCTGGTAGAGATTTTAGAAAATCATCGTTTTCACCGCAAGGAAGAAACACAGAATCTGTATACAATGGACTATATTTTAAACTGTGACTTACTAATTATTGATGACCTGGGAACAGAGCTGACCAACGCATTTGTTGCCTCTCAGCTATTCCTATGCATCAACGAACGACTACTGAGAAAGAAATCAACGATTATATCAACCAATTTATCACTTTCTAAATTAACCGAAGCTTATTCGGAACGAGTGGTATCCAGAATTACAGAAAATTACTTGATATGTAAAATTTATGGCGATGATATTCGAATTAAGAAATCATTTGCCAATTAAACTTGACGAATACAAGCAGAAAATGTTATAAAAGGTATGAATATATTACAGATTACAAAAAAGGAGATTTACCAATGAATTTGAATGATAGCAAGTATACATCCATTCCTGTCGGCAAATTAGGAATTATTGCTTTAGAAAGCAGTAAAGAACTTGGAGCACTTGTGGATAAGCATATTGTAAACTGGAGAACAAAAAGAAATCAAGAAAGACACGATAGCATTGAATTCGACGGCTATTTAAAAGACAGCTATTTATTAGATGCCGCATGCCCAAGATTTGGCTCCGGTGAAGCAAAAGGACTTTTAAAAGAATCTGTGCGTGGTTCTGATATCTACCTTTTAGTGGATGTACTAAACTACAGCATTCAATATAAATTATGTGGACATATGAATCGCATGTCCCCAGACGATCATTACAGCGATTTGAAAAGACTGATTTCTGCAACCTGTGGAAAAGCCCGCAATGTCAACGTCATCATGCCTTTCTTATATGAAAGCCGTCAGCACAGAAGAACAACCCGTGAATCTTTAGATTGCGCTGTTATGCTTCAGGAACTGGTATCCATGGGTGTAAATAATATTATTACCTTCGATGCCCACGATCCACGTGTTCAAAATGCTGTTCCATCTCATGGATTTGAAACCGTTCAGCCTACGTATCAGTTCGTAAAAGCATTATTAAACTGCTGTGACGATCTGCAGATTGACAACAAGCATATGATGATCATCAGCCCGGATGAAGGTGCAATGCAGAGATCTATCTACTTTGCCAATGTACTGGGAATTGATGTAGGTATGTTCTACAAACGTCGTGATTATTCTACCATCGTTGATGGACGTAATCCGATCGTTGCTCATGAATTCCTTGGTGATTCCGTAGAAGGCAAGGATGTTATCATCATCGACGACATGATTTCTTCCGGTGAAAGTATGATCGATGTAGCAAGAGAATTAAAACGCAGAAAAGCAAAACGCGTCTTCTGCATCTCTACCTTTGGTCTTTTCACAAACGGATTAGACAGCTTTGATAAGTGCTATGAAGATGGAACCATCTACAAAGTCATTACAACCAATCTTACTTACCAGATTCCTGAATTATTTGACAGAGAATGGTATGTAAGCGCTGATGTAAGTAAATACATTGCATTATTGATCGACAACATGAACCATGATGCATCCATCAGCGATATTTTAGATCCAACAGAAAGAATCAAACTCCGTATCGAAGAATACAAAAACGGAAAACGTTCTTTCTAGCATATTGTATTTTCAAGGACGAAAAGCGGTTTATGCCCGTTGCATTTGCGACAGGCATGCCGCTTTTATGCAAGAATATGGATATATTCTTAATATAATATCATCAAAGAGAAAGGAATTACTACAATGCCACAATTAAATGAAAATTACTTAAACGTAAAAGACAGTTATTTATTCTCTGAAATTGCGCATAGAACAGCCGCATATACAGAACAGCATCCGGATAAACCAATCATCCGCTTAGGAATCGGTGATGTTACAAAGCCTTTAGGAGAAATCGTAATCAAAGCCTTACACGAAGGCGTTGATGCCATGGCTTCTTCTGAAACCTTCAAGGGATATGGACCAGAACAGGGATATGCAGATACTCGTGCTGCCATTGCTAGTTATTACAAGAAAAATGGCGTAGACGTTGATGAAGATGCTATCTTCGTATCTGACGGTGCAAAGAGTGATACTGGTAATATTACAGATTTATTCGGACCAGATAATACGATCATCATTCCAGATCCTGTTTACCCAGTATACGTAGATTCTAACATCATGTGCGGTCACATTAACATTGTATACATTTCAGGAAATGCAGAAAACAACTTCCTGCCAATGCCTGACCACAATCAACATGCAGATATCATCTATATCTGTTCTCCAAACAACCCAACTGGAGCATGCTACAACAAAGAGCAGTTAAAAGAATGGGTTGATTATGCATTAGAAAACAACGCTATTATCTTATTTGATTCTGCATACGAAGCATTTATTTCCGATCCTGAGCTTCCAAGAAGTATCTATGCCATCGAAGGTGCTAAGAAATGTGCAATTGAATTCTGCTCTCTTTCTAAAACTGCTGGATTCACCGGAACACGTTGCGGTTATACCGTTGTTCCAAAAGAACTGGTATTTACCGCTTCTAACGGTACAGAAATGTCCTTAAATGCGATGTGGAACCGTAGACAATGTACAAAATTCAACGGTACTTCTTATATCGTTCAGCATGGTGCTGCTGTTGTTTTCTCTGAAGAGGGAATTGCTGAATGCAGAAAGAACATCGAATACTATCAGAAAAACGCAAAAGTAATCGCTGATACTTTAACCAAATTAGGTATTCGCTTCTTTGGCGGTATCCATTCTCCATATATCTGGTTTGAATGTCCAAACGGAATGGAAGCATGGGAATGTTTTGATTACTTATTAGAAAACATCCAGGTTGTTGGAACTCCTGGTGCCGGATTCGGCGAAAATGGAAAGAACTTCTTCCGTCTGACTGCTTTCGGAAGCTACGAAAGTACAGTAGAAGCAATGAATCGCTTTGAAAAGTTATTCGGATAAATCCTAAAAATACGGGTTTCTTTGACTATGGGATAATGTGTGAGAACGAAATCATTCCGGTCAGCAATCAGGCTACGGAGCTTCCAAATCTGATACATGTTTTCTCTTGTTCTACACCAGGACAGACGAAAATCTTATCTCTCGTCCAGGGACAAATGGCTATGTAAGC
>OBLI01001371.1_pt1 | contig 24039 bp, 24 predicted proteins | sample 1519701 | NCBI WGS metagenome assembly OBLI01 (sample SAMEA3663005, study PRJEB22513) | pig gut metagenome | biome: pig gut; feature: pig-associated habitat; material: faeces | place: France | collected 2012
AAACCCCAGTAAACACTGGGGCACTGGTGTATTGCCATAGGGATTGGATGCTTACCTTACAGCGTCAGCTAAGCAGCATGTCCCTGTTGGAATGACAAGCCTGTTGGTTTTTCGTGCCTCAGGCGATAACCACGTCTTTCTTGGCTATCGTGATAAAAATATTTTCCATATAATATTCATTGAATACAATTTTGGCGATGTATATTTTCATGGAAAGAAATAAAAATGGTATGAGATAGTGTTTTTTCTTTTGATGAATAGCGTGAATTGACATAAGTGTTTATAATTTATTCATATATTAGTTGATAAATATGAAAATTTTGGTATTAGCAGGAGGATCTGATCAGATAGCATTATTAAAAGAACTGAGTGTAAGAGGTCATGATACAATACTCTTAGATTATTATGAAAATCCTCCAGCAAAACAATATGCAGATAAGCATATTGTAGCAAGTACTCTTGACGTTGAAAAGGTAAAACAAGTCTGTATAGAAGAGAAGGTTGATTTGATAACTACTGCATGTACAGATCAAGCATTGCTTACAGTCGCAAACGTTTCAGAGCAACTTGGATTACCATGTTATCTGTCATATAAGACGGGACTAAATGTAACAAACAAGTTATATATGAAAGCAGTCTTGTCTGAAAATGATATTCCTACTGCAAAATATTCAATACTTGATAAAGTGGATTTGGATGCTGTCAGTGGTTTTACTTATCCTATTGTTGTGAAGCCAGTTGATTGTAATTCTTCAAAAGGTGTTGTTAGGATTGATAGCGAAGAAGAATTACCTTCTTGTTTAGAGAAGGCAATAGAATTGAGCAGAACTAAAACGGCTATTGTTGAAGAGTTCAAAATTGGAAAAGAAGTATCTGTTGACTTTTATGTAGAGGGAAGAAAAGCCAAACTGCTTAGTGCGACAACTTCTCTGAAGATAAAAAATCGAAAGTCATTTACTATACTTTGTAGTGATTATCCTGCGATTAATAAAGAACAGGAAATAATAATAACCGAAATCGGTAATAAGGTAGCAAGAGCATTTGGATTAATAGATTGCCCTCTATTCATTCAGATGATTGTAAATGGCAATGATATCAATGTAATAGAGTTTAGTGCGCGTATGGGAGGAGGCTCAAAATATCACTTAATTAATGTAATATCTGGCGTAGATATTATGTCAACATATGTTGATATGATATTAGGAGGAAAGCCTACTGTTGAACCTTCCAAAATGGTTAAATTCTGCAAAATGGTTTATATTTATTGCAAGCCTGGTATTTTTGATCATGTCGAGGGTTTTGAGGAACTTAAGACAAAAGGTTATATTGAGAGTTATTTTGTATATAAGACAAAGGGTATGGAGATTACCAAAGCAGAAACAAGCGGTGATCGTCCAGCAGGATATTTAATCGTAGGAGATACTGCTCAGGAACTTGAAAACAAACTCAGATTTGTTGATAGTCAAATAAGAGTAATGTCGTATGACAACGTAGATATCATGTTGCATAATTTATTTTAGTTATGAAAATTGCGGTAATTGGAGCTGGTAATGGTGGGCAGTCTATTGCAGGATATTTATCAATGAAGGGTTATTCTGTGTCACTTTATGATATAGATAAGGTAAAGATTGATAAATTAAAAATCAAGGATGGAATCGAACTTACCGGTTGTATACACGGAATAGGCAAGGTGGGGTGTTATACAACGGACATCAAAGAAGCTGTTGAAAATGCTTCGCTCATTATGGTTACTACTGTAGCAAATGCCCATTCTGCAGTTGCGAAGAGTATTGCTCCTTACATAACAGAGGGGATGACTATTATTTTGAATCCAGGTCGCACTTGTGGTGCTTTGGTTTTCAAAGAGACTCTGAGGGAAGCTGGCGTTAAGTGTAATTACTTCCTTGGTGAGGCCCAAACTCTTATTTATGCTTGTCGAATTATTGAGGATGGTAAGGTTAATATTATTGGAATAAAAGATGAAGTGTTTCTTGCGGGACTTCCTTCTTCTGATACGGATAGGATTCTAGAGGTTATAAAACCGATTTACCCATGTTTTATTAAGGCTGAAAATGTATTGCGTACAAGTCTAGAGAATATAGGAGCAATTTTCCATCCTTGCGTTTGTCTATTTAATGCAGCAACAATAGAGCGTCAGGAAGAGTTTTGGTTTTATCGTGATATGACAGAGCAGGTCGCTCGATTTATTGAAAAGTTCGATGCGGAGCGTATAGCAGTTGGAAAGGCATATGATGTAGAATTACTGAGTGTGAAAGAATGGATTAAATTTGCATATAAAGACACTAAGGGTGAAACTCTATGTGAACGTATGAAAAATAATCCAGCTTATCATGATATTAAAGCCCCTGGAACAATATTTACAAGACAGCTGACCGAAGATATTCCGACAGGTGTTTTACCCATTATGGAATTGGGAAAGGCTGCAGGAGTTCAAGTACCTCTTTTTGAATCTATGGTTTATACAATAGAGGCATTACTTGATATGGATCTTCATTCCAATGGTCGCTCATTAGCTAATTTAGGATTAGGAGGTAAAACAAAAAATGAAATAATTAACTTTATTGCATATGGAAAATAAGGTTATATCAAATGATGTTTTTGGTTTTATAAAAACGAAAGTTGATGTACATACAATGGGTATGTACACGATGGCTAATTTACTCCGTGATTGCGGATATAAAGTTATTATTGCTACAGATGATATTAGTGAGGCTATTGAAAAACTGAATAAAATAAATAATTTTAGCCTCTTTAAACATTGGCTAGAGATAAATAATATTAATAGAATAAGTTTCAGTTATCGTATGGATCCCCAAAATGGTTGTGACTATTTCATGACTATCTATGAGATGTTGCGTTCTGATAATATGTTGTCAGAACAAGGGGGAACGATAAAAGAGCTTGCATTTGCTGGTCTTCCTGATGCATGCGAACTGGTAAGGAATAAAATACGAGAAGGTATATTGCTTTTCCCTGGAAATGAATCACCTGTTGTATCTCTCAGAATGTATGGTGTGCCAGATGATATCTTGCCAAAATCATTAGTAGCTGATAATCCTTACGACAATATGCGTTGGGATTTTGCAAAGAAATTAATTGAAAGTGAGAGATGGAAACTTGAAAAGTCTCAAGATCATTATGGATATAAAGAGTGTGGAAAATCAAATGATTCATATGTTTTGCGTCTTAATTATGCTCGCACTAAACATTCATTGCCAATAATTCGAACCCATTCTGGACCTTATAATGAAAACAGGATGGAGGCACTCAAGGAATTTAATTCCTGGTGTCGAGATTTGGCGGACTCAAGGCTATTAGATGTACTCTCAATAGGGAGTTCTCAATTGACTCAAAGTAATTTTGGGGAAGATTGGGAAGGTAAACCAAATGGGGGTGGTGTACCTGTAAACTCAGAGGTGGAATATCAGATAATAAAAGAAAACTCTTGTCCTATGCTTGTTAGAACTTATTCTGGTACAAAAAATGTACCAGCCTTAGCAAGAATTCATGAACGAGCATTAAACATAAGTTGGCATGCTTTAAGTTTTTGGTGGTTCGATGAGTTGGATGGACGAGGTAATAATACTTTGCTTGAGAATTTGCGAGAACACTTTGAGGCAGTGCGCTATATTGTTTCAACAGGAAAACCCGTTGAACCCAACGTTCCGCATCACTTTGCATTTCGTGGCGCAGATGATATAACATATATAGTATCGGGTTTCCTTGCTTCTAAAGCTATAAAAAAAATGGGAGCAAGTCACATGATTCTTCAAAATATGCTGAATACTCCAAAGTACACTTTAGGAGTTCAGGACTTGGCAAAAGGTCGTGCGATGATTAATTTGGTGAGAGAATTAGAAGATGAAAATTTCAAGGTTAGTCTTCAGACTCGTGGTGGACTCGACTATTTTGCTCCAGATTTGGAAGAAGCTAAAATCCAGTTAGCAGCAGTCACTTGTATGATGGATGACTTAGAGCCAGATAATGAAAACTCACCTGAGATTATTCATGTTGTTAATTATTCAGAAGCAGTTCGTTTAGCTACTCCTCCAATAATCAAGGATAGTATAAAGATTACTCTGAATGCGTTACACTCTTATAGATTTGCAAGAAAAATAGGGATAATACCCAATATGAATTTTGACTCAGAAGTAAAACACAGATATGAGGAATTGATTCATGATGCGCGAGTCGCAATACGTCTTCTTGAAGAGAATATTCCCAATCTATATACTCCAGAAGGATTTGAAATGGTATTCAAGGAAGGCTTTTTAGCTGTTCCATATTTGATGGATCAGCATAATAAGTGGACTAAAGCAACTATGTGGAAAACCGCAATAAAAAATGGTGGTATTTGTGTCGTTGATGACGATGGAAAAATAATCTCTACAGAAGACCGTTATCATTATATTATTGAGAATATGGAAAACTGATATATGTTATTGAAGTAAGATTTCTAATATCTATCTATTTTGGGGAAATAATAAGGTCGTATGCCACAAGAATCTCTAAAGGACAAGACCATTAAAGGTACGGCATGGAGTGCAGCGGATGCATTTCTTGGACAGGGAGTGACTTTCCTTGTCGGGATAGTGCTGGCGCGTATGCTGTCACCCGATGAATATGGATTGATAGGTATCTGCCTGGTATTTACCACTGTGCTTAATGGAATTGTGGATAGTGGCTTCAGCAATGCATTGATACGAAAACGAAATGTGACAGATATCGATTATAATACGATGTTTCTCACAAATATGACAATAAGCACAGTGTTATATGTATTATTGTTCATTATTGCACCAATAATATCGACATTCTTCTCTCGGCCGGAATTAATCGACTTGATTCGAACTGTTGGAATTATATTATTTGCAAATGCGCTGTCCATTACCCAGGTTACAATATTGACAAAACGTATAGATTTCAAGACAAAGACCAAGGCTTCTTTGACATCTGCAATATTAAGTGGAATCATAGGTATTGCAATGGCATTTATGGGGTTTGGTGTTTGGTCTTTAGTAGGACAGATGCTGTCCAAGCAGATCCTTTATACCGTATGCCTTTGGATTTTGAATAAATGGTGGCCCTCATTTACATTTTCATTCAAAAGCTTTCATTATATGTGGGGCTTCGGATGGAAACTTATGTTGAGTGGTTTGCTTAATAATATTTGGAATCAACTTTATCAAGTAGTTGTGGGTAAATGCTATAGCCCTGCAACATTGGGTCAGTTTACAAAAAGTAATGAATATGCAGGCATATTCTCGTCTAATCTTTCGGTCATAATACAACGAGTGAGTTATCCTGTATTAAGTGAATTGCAAGATGACAAAGAAAGAATGGTAGAAGGTTATCGAAGAGTAATTAAAATGACTATGTTTGTCACTGCAATATGTATGATATCATTAGGCGCAATTTCAGAACCGTTACTTTATTGTATGATTGGACCACAGTGGCATGAGGCAGCAACATATATGCCATTGATTTGTATATCTATGTCGCTATACCCTCTACATGCCATCAATCTCAATATGCTACAGGTGTTGGGACGTAGTGATATATTCTTGTATTTGGAAATCATAAAAAAAATAATTGGTATTGTGCCGATTTGTATTGGCATTTTCATTGACATCTACTGGATGTTGTTGGCATCTATTGTTTCTGGAATTATTTCTTTGTATCTTAATTCATGGTACACAGGAAAGAAATTAGATTATGGAATGATTAAACAATTTAGAGACATATTTCCATCATATAGTATAGCATTTGTAATTGGATTAAGTGTGTTTTTTATTAAGTACTTACCGCTTAATAACTTTCTCATACTTTCTCTTCAATTAGCTATAGGTTTAGTGGTTTGTATTTGTTTATGTGAATGTTTCAAACAGTCAGAATATAACGAAATCAAGATTTTATTAACGAAATTCAAAAAAAGAAATAAATAATGGAATATCCGAAGTTTAGGGTGTGTTGTAGATGCTTTACTTTCAATCAAGCTAAATATGTGACAGAAACGATGAATGGATTTACAAAGCAGCAGACAGATTTCCCCTTTGTTTGCACCATTGTGGATGATGCATCAACTGATGGTGAGCAAGATGTGATACGCAAATACGTTGATGAAAATTTTGATTTTTCAGATGGTTCTGTTGCATTTCATAAAGAAACGGAATACGCCTATATTACGTATGCTCAACATAAAACAAATAAGAATTGTTTTTTTGCAGTATTATATTTAAAGGAGAATCATTACTCGCAAAGAAAGCCAAAGATGCAATATCTATCAGAATGGAAGGATTTGTGTGAATATGAAGCACCTTGCGAAGGCGATGACTATTGGATTGATAAAGACAAGCTGCAAAAGCAGGTGGATGTGATGGATAACAATCCAAGTATTTCATTAGTCCATACTGATTTTTATTTTCTTGAAGAAGAAATAACAAATTTGGTAGAATGTAAAACACTTCAATGCACATCAAAACAGGATATATTGACAAATATTATTAATGGGAATAGATATAGAATACAAACAATGACAACTCTTTTTCGAGTAAAAGACCATGAAAGGATTATCCAATCAGACGATTTTTTATACAAGAGTCGTTATTTTCTAATGGGAGATACACAACTATGGACTGGATTATTGGAAATAGGTGATATTTGTTGTATACATACTCCTACTTCTGTATATAGAATTAACTCTGGTAGTGTGTCTAATCAAAATAATTTAAGAAAAAAGTATAGATTTAGTTTGTCTTGCTCAGAATTACGATTGTATCTTTTGGATAAGTATCATATTCAAGATAGTAATGTTTTTTCTGTCATATCCAAACAATATAATGAAAATTTGTTGTTCTATAAGTTGTATGATCCCCAATTTGAACCATTATATAAACCTAGCAAAACTTGCCTTGTAATTTGGCAAATCTTATACCTGTTTAGGTTGAATTATATTATTAAGTTATTATTGGAAAAATGGAAAAAGTGAAATTTTTCATAACGAGGTTGCTTATACCTTATTTAATGTATTTGCCATCACGGCATATCAGAAGGATTTTGTTGAAGTCTGTATTAGGAGGATTTGGTAAAAAGACGAGTGTTCTGAGAAGAGTAGAAATACCACATCCAAAGAATATATTTATAGGAGATAATTCTGTGATTAATACGAGAACTATTCTAGATGGAAGAGGAGGAAAGCTCGTAATTGGTAATAATGTAGATATTGCGAGAGAGGTAAATATTTGGACATTAGAACATGATGTGAATGATAATAATCATTGTACAGTTGGAGCAGATGTAATCATTGAAGATTATGTGTGGATTGCTTCGAGGGCTACCATACTTCCAGGTGTAAGAATAGGACGTGGGGCTGTCGTGGCTTGTGGTGCAGTAGTTACAAAAGATGTCCCTCCAATGGCAATCGTAGGTGGAGTCCCTGCAAAAGTAATAGGTAAAAGGAATAATAAGTTAAATTATACAATAAATTTTAATCCAATTTTCAACTAAATTGAACTATGATATTTCTGTTGTTCTTTATAAATCCTTTTTTTGCTTTTTTCTCTTCTTTTTTTCTTTTATTGAAGAAAGGTAGTAAAAAGCATGAAAGAATAGTCGTATATATTATAATATCCCTTTTTTGTGCTCTTCTGTCATATACACAAAAATCTAGTGGGTTACAGGATACAGACATTGTTAGATATTATGATTATTTTAGGGATTATGCAAAAATGCCGTTATTTGGTACAGACTTATTGTTTAATTTAAATCTTTTATTTGTAGGTTTTGATATTGTAAGCAGAATTGTTGTAAATATCACAAGAGATGTGAAAGTTTTTTCTCTTTTTTGGACTTTTGTATCATATATATATTTTTATCTATCAATAGAGCACTTTATTAGGTTCCGTAGAATTAGGTTGAATAATAAAAAATGGTTCTTTCTGATTGTTTTTTGTACAGTATGTTTGCAATTGTTTACTCAAGTTACAGAAACTTACAAACAAGCAGTCTCCTTGTCCCTGTTCTTTTATGGTTTTTCATTGACTTTGTTAAATAGAAAGAAAGTTGGTGTGATTTATATAGTATTTGCAATGTTATGTCATTTATCAACGCTTTTATGTTTGATAATGTATCTGCCACGCTATGTAAATTCTCGAAAAATGTGGATAGTAGTAGGGATATGTGGCTTAATAGGATTAATTAATAGTATGAACGTTATGACAAAATTACTGAATTTGATAGGTTCTAATAACTATTTTCTTTATTCATTGGTTTATAAATCTGAGAAATATGGTGAAGAGGTTGATGGCTTTTCATTTTCATTTATTTTTGTTTTGCAATTATTAGTATTGATCGTAGCTTGTTTATATATTGAGTTTTGTACTCGAAAAAGGGTTAGATATAGAAATTATTTTATTCCCTTTTTGTGTTTACTATTAATTAATTTATCCTCGGCTCATAATTTTGATAGATATATAAATTTGGCGGCTTTTCCTATGACAATATTGTTTCTTGATTGCCTTACGTTAAGAACAAAACAAAAAACACTATATACTACAGTCTTGACATTTTTTGTAATTGGCATGTTTTTTGTTAATACCAGAAAAGTATATTTCCGTACATTAGATACGACTGGTTATACCTCTAGTTATATGGATAATTCGATACCCAAAATAATTTTATCACCATCATTTGTATATTTTTATGAATAAGTATATATTGTATGTAGGTAATGTAATTGAAAAAATTGCTTCTGGTGCTGATATGGTTAATCAGAGTAATTTAACTATTCTAAATGAAATATTTAATAATAGGATTTTCATCTCTGAATTAGGAAATCCAAATATATATGAAAAATTATTTTTTTATACAGGTGGATGTACGAAAAGAATATGTGATGATATATTAAATATTATAGAAACCAAATCAATTTCTATAGTTTTTCTTTCCAGTTCCTTGTTGGGGAAATTGGCAAAAAGTATAAAAAAACACTATCCGTCAGTAATTATTATTTCTTTTTGTCACAATATTGAAATAGATTATGCGAAGGAGCAAATTAAAGTTAAAGGAATTAAAAAATTACCTTCTTTTTTGTCAATGTCTTATAATGAATCACTTCTTGTAAAGTATTCTAACAAGATTATCGTACTGAATCAACGGGACAATGAACTATTGAAAAAATACTATAATAGAGTTGCCGACTTAATGTGCCCTATTGTTTGTGAAGATAAGTATAACGAGATGAAGAATATTACTACTCCACATGAGTCACAATTTACAACCTTATTTGTTGGCACCTCTTTTTTTGCGAATGTAGACGGAATACAATGGTATATTAATAATGTAAAACCATATACCAATGACAAACTGATAATTGTAGGCAAGGGTATGGAAAAGTATAAAACAAAATGGGAAAACAATAATATTGAAGTATATGGATTTGTAGATGACTTGTCTTTATATTATTATAATGCAGATGTCGTTGTATTGCCTATTTTCCATGGGGGAGGTATGAAAACAAAAACTGCAGAGGCTTTCATGTATGGTAAATGTGTAGTTGGAACAAATGAGGCTTTTCAGGGTTATGACAATTTGAATGATAATTTTGCAATTCGTTGTAATGACGCTAATAGTTTTATTTCAAAATTATCTGAATTGATAAAGAATAACAGTATTGGAAAATTTAACAAATATTCTCGAGAGTATTTTTTGGAAAACAATACTTTCGAAAGTCATTATAAAAGATTAAACTCTTTATTCAATAATATTTTATGATATCAATAATAATTCCTATATATAAGGCAGAACCTTATCTTAGAGAATGTCTAGAATCTGTTCAGAAGCAGACATATAAAGATTTCGAGGTCGTGTGTATAAATGATGGCTCTCCTGACAATAGTTCTGCCATCTGTCAACAGTTTGTTGATATTGATGACCGTTTTCGCTTATTCAACCAAGAGAATGGTGGCGTTTCATCTGCTCGCAATAAAGCTCTTAATGAAGTGAGAGGAGAATATGTTTGTTTTGTTGATTCTGATGATGTAATTGAACCTCATTTCTTGGAGCATCTTGTAGGACTTGCCAACGATGGAGCATTTGCGGTGTGTAGCTATTCGAGATCTCTCTCAGAAGTGACCTCTACTGCGACAAAGATTTCAGAATATAATGCAAAAGACTTTATTCACCACATATTAAATGAGTCTATAGAGCATCCAAACATTTGTATGATGCTATTTAAAAATAGTATAATTCAAGCTAAACAATTGAATTTCACTGTAGGATGTGTTAGAAATGAAGATACAGAGTTCTATATGAAGTATCTTGTAAATGAGACAAAAGTGAGGGTGTCTGATTATAAGGGGTATTATTATAGGGATAATGAGAATTCTGCTGCTCATATGTTTAATGTTAAATCTTTGACTTTTATTGAAGCGGATGAACGAATCTCAAATTTCCTTATACAAAACGAAATAATAACAGAAGATAACCATATTGTTCCTGCAAGTGTTCAGTATTTCGTTTATCAAACTGCCCGTCAGGGAAATAAAGAACTATACGATTACATTCACGAACATTATGATGTTAAACAGATGATGATGAAAATGACGTCTTTCCCTCGTTTGACACGTAAAGGAGTCGCATATTGTTATCTTATTTTAAGGAAGTCGTTGTTTTATTTAATTATTTCAAAACTATGACACAAAGATAACTCGGGATATTTTATTTTACTTGTAATTATTTATTTGTATGAGCATAGAACAAAAAATTAACTACCAGTTGAATAAATATCCAGCTGTGAAGAAAGTGATAAAGCGTGCATACCAGATGGGTTGCTATGCAGTGAGTAAGAAGATTAAGTCGGAGGGGAATATCGTGCGAGTGTCTCCCGAAGACAAGGAACATGAGTATTTTTTTGGGTATTACGACAAGAGTCCATGGGATGCAACAATGCGATTTATGCTTTGCATGAGGGCAAAGGACACTTGGAGCTTTCCCGATCCAATAGTTTCTGCTGATATCCTTCTGATCGATACTAAGAACGGCAATGCAGTAAGAAAGATTGCAACCACACATACTTGGAATGTTCAACAAGGATGTATGGCACAATGGCTTGGTCCCGACTTTATGACTCGCATTCTCTATAATGATCTTCGTGATGGCAAGTATTGCTCTGTAATACTGAATATTGAGACAAAGGAAGAAAAAGTACTGCCAATTCCTTGCTATACGGTTTCAGCAGATGGTAAGACTGCTCTCAGTCTTGATTTCTCTCGTCTTCACTCGCTTCGATTAGGATATGGATATGCAGCCTTGCCCGAAGTGACAAAGGGTGTTGCTCTTCCTAATGCTACGGCAGTTTGGAAGATGGATTTGGATACATGTGAGATAGTTGAGCTCTTGAAATATGCCGATTTCGCAAGTTTTGAGCCTCGAAAGGAAATGCTGGAAAAAGGTAGCGTGCATAAGGTGAATCATCTCATGCTTTCACCGAATGGCAAGCGTTTTATGGTGCTTTACCGTTGGTTCTGTGGTCAAAGGAAATACACTCGACTTGTGACGTGCAATGTTGATGGGACGGACATGTTTGTACTCTCAGATGACGATATGGTGAGTCACTGCTATTGGAAGAGTGATGATGAGATTATCGCATTTGAGAATAAACACGATGAAGGAACTGGCTATTATTTGATGAAGGATCGTTCTTTGGAATACAAGCATTTGTGGCCATCAATAAGTAATGATGGACATCCTAGTTATTCATTGCAAAATAATGGTATGGTCGTATTTGACTCTTATCCAGACAAGAGAAGGATACAAGAGATAAAGTTGGCAAGTGACACAGATTTTGAAGGGAAAAACATTAAAACTATTGCTATGGTGTTTTCTCCATTCAAATATGACAATAACACTCGTTGTGATCTACATCCAAGATGGAGTCCTAATGGAAAACAGATTTGTTTTGATGGGACATTTGAGGGGCATAGGGGGCTATATGTTGTAAATCTTTGATTACTATGAATAAAATAGCTGTTTTACTACCAGTATATAAAAAAGATAATCCTCATTATTTTGAAACGGCAATCAGTTCAATATTATCACAAACATATAATAACTTTAAAGTGTTTGTTGGAGTGGATGGCCCTATTGACGGAAAATTGAATGATGCAGTATATAGAATTGAGGGGCTTTCTAACTTTTGTATATTGCGCTTTGCTGAAAATAGAGGATTAGCTTGTGTATTGAATGATTTATTATTAGTAGCAAGTCAACAAGGTTACGAATTCTTTGCACGTATGGATGCAGATGATGTTTGTATAAATACTCGCTTTGAGAAACAGATGAAATTTATGAAGGCCCATTCCGAGGTGGATGTGGTTGGTGGCGCTATTGAAGAGATAGATGAAACCGGGAAAATAAATGGGAAAAAAGTAGTGTATCCTTTAACCCATGAAGAGTGCCGTAAGTTTTTCCGCTATCGAGACCCACTGGCTCATCCTGCTACTTTTTTTCGCAAAAGATTCTTTGAAAAGACGAAAGGGTATCGTCCTGAATATCGAAAGAATCAAGACACGATGCTTTGGTTTGATGGGTTTATGAATGGTTGTGTCTTTGCAAATATTCCAGATGTTGTGCTCCATTTTCGTGTAGCAAAAGACTTTTATAGTCGGAGAAATGGTTGGAAGCGAGCCAAGCAGATGATGCGTTCAAGAATGGAAATTAATAAGGCAATGAAATTTGATATAAGTGCCAATATGTTTGCCATCGCGATGTCAGTAATGACAATATCTCCAACTTGGTTAAAAAAAATACTCTATAAAATAAGATAATTGTTAAATAATCATATACGATGAATTTGAAGTTAAGAAATATTCCGTTTTCTCCGCCTGATATGACCGAGGCGGAAGTTAATGAAGTGAGAGATGCCATTCTCTCAGGATGGATTACAACAGGTCCAAGGACAAAGAAGTTAGAGAAATTGTTGTCTGATTATATGCATACCGAGAAAACTGTATGCCTGAATTCTGCTACAGCAGCTATGGAAATGGTACTGCATCTTTTAGGTGTCAGACCAGATGACGAGATAATCGTACCTGCATATACTTATACAGCAACGGCTTCTGTTACCCAACACCTCGGATGTAAGTTGGTGATGGTGGATAGTCAGAAGAACTCGGTAGAGATGGATTATGACAAATTGGCTGATGCAATTACCGAGAAGACAAAGGTGATTGTGCCAGTTGATATCGCAGGAATAATAGCTGACTATGATCGTGTGTTTGAGATTGTTGAGGCTAAGAAGAACTTGTTCCGACCATCAAATGAACTTCAAAGAAAGATCGGTCGTATTGTTGTCAGTGCAGATTGTGCTCATTCACTTGGTGCAGTGCGTAAAGGTAAGCTGGCTGGCGAGATTGCTGATTTTTCGTCGTTCTCTTTTCATGCAGTTAAGAACTTCACAACGGCTGAGGGTGGAGCAATTACTTGGAAATTGTCTTTCGGCAGTGAGATTGTCCCTATGGATGTTAACTATTTACCAACAGTCCCGAAGAAAGAGGGTGAGACATGGAATGAGCTGCTTTATCGCGTCAGTCAATTATTCTCTCTTCATGGTCAGAACAAAGATGCATTGGCAAAGACAAAACTTGGGGCTTGGGAATATGACATCATAGGTCCTTGGTATAAGTGTAACATGACGGATATTATGGCAGCAATGGGGCTTGTGCAGTTTGAGCGCTATCCAGAGTTGTTGGCTAAGCGCCAGAATTATGTAGTTTCATATAATAAGGCGATTGACAATTTGAATTCGATTCTAGATTCTAAACATAAAGTGATTTATCTAAATCACAAGGATTCAGACCATTGCAGTTCTCATCATTTGTATTTAGTTTATCTTCAAGGTCGTAGTCGCGAAGATGTTAATGGTGTTATTGAGAAAATGGCAGAACGTGGTATTGCAACAAACGTGCATTACAAACCATTGCCCATGATGACAGCTTACAAGGCACTTGGATTCAATATCTCAGATTATCCGAATGCCTATCATCTGTTTGAGAACGAGATAACGCTTCCGTTGAATACTAAGATGTCCGAAGAGGATGTGGACTATGTTGTCTCTAATTTTTGTGAAATTGTAAAGGCCTTATGATGAAACGGCTTTTTGATATATTGGCATCGGGCTGCGGACTAATTATCCTCAGCCCTGTGCTTTTGATTGTAGCCATTTGGATAAAATTAGATTCCAATGGCCCTGTGTTCTATAGGCAGGTACGTGTTGGACGAAATAATAAGGATTTCCGCATATTTAAGTTCCGATCGATGAGGGTAGGGGCTGATAAGGGATCGTTAGTAACTATCGGAGGGCGTGACCCTCGCGTCACTCGTTCTGGGTATTTCATTCGGAAGTATAAGTTGGATGAATTGCCACAGCTCATTAATGTATTTGTTGGGGACATGAGTTTGGTGGGGCCTCGTCCAGAGGTGCGTCACTATGTTAATTACTGGACACCAGATCAGATGCATGTGTTGGATGTACGCCCTGGAATAACAGACCCTGCAAGCATTAAGTTCCGTAATGAGAATGAGATGATGGAGAAGGCTGAAAATCCCGAGGGCTACTACATCAACGTAATTATGCAGGATAAGATACGTCTATATTTGGAGTATGTGAAGAATGCATCGTTTTTGTATGACTTGAAATTGATTTTCAAAACATTCAAGGTTATTGTGACGGAGAGATGATATTCTGTTTCTAATAAAAATGAATAATTATGGAAAACTATCAATATCATATCTTTTCCCCTTATCGAGTGTGTCCTCTTGGAGCGCATGTCGATCATCAGCATGGGATAGTGACGGGATTTGCCATCAATAAGGGTGTTGACCTTTGGTTTAATGTTCGTGAGGATTCAACGGTGAAGCTATCCTCGCTCTCATTCGAGGGTGAAGTGGAGTTTGATCTTGCAACAAGGACAGAGGTGAGAGAGAAGCATTGGGGTGATTATGCCCGTGGTGCCAAGTATGCACTTAAAAAACGATTTGACCTTTCGCGAGGTATTGAGGGGGTGGTTAAGGGCTCGCTGCCTGTGGGAGGATTAAGTTCGTCGGCAGCTGTGCTTATTGCATATGTTATGGCATTCGCCAAGGCAAATGGAATAACACTTCAGCCTTTTGAGGTAGTACAGATTGCATCGGAGGCTGAACGGGAATATATAGGATTGAACAATGGATTGCTCGATCAGGCTTGCATTGCCCTTGGCAAACAGGATGGTTTGTTGTTCTTGGATTGTGACAGTAACGAATGGCGTGTTATTAAGCGCAACCCAAGGATGCCTGAGTTTGAAATCGGAATATTTTTCAGCGGACTGACGCGTTCTTTGGTCAACTCCGACTATAATCTTCGTGTGTTTGAGTGCAAGACCGCTGCTTGGAATATGCTTGCTTATCAAGACCAACCTCTGAGAACTTTTGACAAGACATTCTTAAGGGATATTCCTAAGGAGACATTCGACAAGACAAGAGACATGATGCCATTACGTTTTGCTCGCAGGGCAGAGCATTTTTATTCGGAATACCGACGTGTGCGGCAGGGCGTTACGGCATGGGAGAGTGGCAACTTGCAGTTGTTTGGAAAATTGTCGTTTGATTCGTGTGAGTCATCTATCCACAATTATGAATGTGGATCGCCTGAATTAATAAGCATTTATCACACCATGCGCCCATTGAAGGGGGTGTATGGAGGCCGTTTTTCTGGAGCAGGCTTTAAGGGGGCTGTGATAGCTTTGGTTGATCCTGTCTATAAGGATGCAATAGAAAAGGAATTGACAGAGAGATACTTGGCTGAATATCCTGAATATTCAGAGACTTTTAAGGTGTTTTGGGTAAAACCGGATAATGGAGCGAGGTTTATCGCTTCGGAGAAGCGAGATTAAAAAAATAAAGAATTAAAAAATAAAGTTTTGAAGAATGTTGTTATAGCGGCAGGATATGCCACACGATTGGGTGAGTTGACAAAGAACTTCCCCAAACCATTATTGCAGATTGGTGATAATACGATTCTTGGTCGTATGCTTGATGATATTGACACTATTCCAGATATAGATGAACATATCATCATCACAAATCATAAGTTTGCTCATATCTTTGAGGAGTGGGCCATGGGGTTAAATTACCAGAAGAAGGTTACTATTATCGACGACGGCACCACATCCAACGAGACGCGTTTAGGGGCAGTATGTGATCTTCTCTATGCAATGGATAAATTGAATATTGACGATGATATGCTTGTTGTGGCTGCCGACAATTTGCTGTTTTTCTCATTCGCTGATTTCGTAAAGTTTGCAAAGGAAAAGAACAGTTCCTGCATCATGTGTCACGAGCAGAAGGAACTTGCTAAACTTCAGAGAACTGGTGTTGTTGTGCTTGACGAGAATAATCGTGTAGAGAACATGGAGGAAAAGCCGCATAGCCCGAAAAGCAATTGGGCTGTTCCTCCTTTTTATATATATCTTAAAAAGGATCTTGACCTTGTACGCAATTCCGTTGCAGATGGATGTGGCAAGGATGCTCCTGGTAATTTGGCTCACTATCTATGTGAGCATACCGTTATGCACGCTTGGCCTATGGCTGGAACGGGGGAGAATCTGAGATTTGACATTGGTAGTTTGGATACATATAAAGAAGCATGTGAGAAGTATGGTACAGTATAATGTTTCGTTGGAAGGAAAGACGGTACTTGTAACTGGTGCTGCCGGTTTCATCGGCTCAAATCTTGTCAAGCGTTTGTTTCATGATGTCAAGGACATTCGTGTGGTTGGTTTGGATTCCATTACCGATTACTATGATGTCAACATTAAGTATGAGCGTCTGAAGGAGATTGATACTCTTGGTGGAGACTGGCGTTTTGTAAAAGCAAATCTTGCAGATAAAACGTCCATCGATCAGCTATTTAATGAAGAGGAGTTTGCGGTAGTAGTTAATCTTGCTGCTCAGGCAGGCGTCAGATACTCTATCACCAATCCCGATGCCTATATCGAGAGTAACATCATTGGTTTCTATAACATATTGGAGGATTGCCGCCATCATGGTGTGGAACACCTTGTATATGCGTCTTCATCATCGGTATATGGTTCAAATAAAAAGGTGCCTTATTCCACGGAAGACAAGGTTGACAATCCGGTGTCGCTATATGCTGCCACCAAGAAGAGCAACGAACTGTTGGCTCATGCCTATTCAAAGCTCTATAACATCCCGTCAACAGGTCTCAGATTTTTCACCGTATATGGTCCTGCTGGTCGTCCTGACATGGCTTATTTCGGATTTACAAATAAGTTGGTTAAGGGTGAGACCATAAAGATATTCAACTATGGCAACTGCAAGCGTGATTTCACATTCGTTGATGACATTGTGGAGGGTATAGTGCGTGTGATGCAACATGCACCAGAGAAACAAAATGGCGAAGATGGGCTCCCGATACCACCTTACAAGGTGTATAACATCGGGAACAACTCACCCGAGAATCTTCTTGATTTTGTCACAATACTCCAGGACGAACTTGTAAAAGCTGGAGTATTGCCCGAAGATTACGACTTCGAGGCACACAAGAAACTTGTGCCAATGCAGCCAGGTGATGTACCAGTGACGTATGCTGATACGACTCCACTTGAGGAGGACTTTGGATTTAAGCCCAGCACTTCTCTGAGGGATGGTCTGAGGGCTTTTGCCCAATGGTATGCTGCATATTATTGATTTATTCTACGATGGTGTATTGCGTGAGATCAGTAAAAGACATGTCGTTCGGCTCGGCAAAGGTAATGTCTTTTCCTGATCTCACTGACGGCTTATGGTGTTATTGTGGCATAAAGAAAAAGCGCTGAACCACGCAATGTGTTCAGCGCTTTTTCTTTTTTCTTCCCACTCCAAAGAGATGACCGTAGCGGGAGATGAGTTTGCGCATTGTGAGGAAGGCGTCGATGGCAGTGATGCTGTTGGCAATTAGATGAGTGACCATCTCGCCTTTGGTGTTTGCCTTCTGTGGTTCCCAAAGGGATTCCCACGTTGAGGCTATCACTTCCTCCTTCTTCTGTATCTCGGCATGCAATTCCTCTTTGCGTGCCCTTATTTCTTCTAATGTGTTCATAGGCGGGTGGGGGATTATTTGTCCAACAGAATACTTGTCAAAGTCCTTACCAATGGTTGCTCAATCCATGTCTTTCGCTTGTAATATACAAGGAACAGCAATAGGAAATATATTCCGCCGACGATAGCGAACCCACCAGCCTCTCCCGTGGCGGGAGCCAGCCAATAGACCAGGGCGAAGGAGAGATAGAACACCACCGCAAACACAAGTCCGAAGATGAAGAACGCGAGAAGTAGAGCCGCACTTAGTCGTACGAGTTTCTCGACTACGTCATATTTCAGATAGTCTTTCTGAAGTACGACGTAGTCTTTTAGCGTCTCCACCAGTGTCGCTATTGATTCCACGTTTTTATCATTTGATAGCATGTCGTGAGCGTTAAGTTGGTGGCTGATGAGTGTTATTCGTCAGGAGTTACTTCCTGGATGTCGTCAACGAGGTCTTCCACGTCCTTGCGTGAAAGTTTGATGTTGTGCTTCTTGAGGAAGTCGTTCACAGTGTCACTAACCTTCGTGCGTGTGTCCTTGCCGCTTTCGGGGGCAACCAACAATCCGATGACAGCGCCGGCGACTGCGCCGCCGAGGAATGCGCCAATATAACCTAAACCTTTCATAATCCTAATACGTTTAAATGGTTCAACATGTTTATTATTCGAAGGCAAATTTACTCAATAAAATCGGAAAAACAATGATTTTTATAGTGATTTTTTGTTAAAATGGCCGTATTTTCTCGATTTAACAAACTTTATGTGGCAAATATTTCCGTTTTTCGCCAATAATTAGTAATTTCGCAGAAATTTTTGATTAGTAATAATAACTGTTATATAATATAATAAGGTAGAATATGAAGAAGTACATGATTCTTTGCGCAGGACTTTGCGCAGCTATGGCTTTCACAAGTTGTAAGTCGAGTGAGAGTGCATATAAGAAGGCTTACGAGAAGGCAAAGGCCCAGGAGGCCGCAGCTGTTGAGACAAATACCGAGGCAAATGTGGTGGCTCCTGTTGAGGAGAAACCGATTGACGAGGTGAGGGTTGTGGATAATGCCGACAACGTGCAGGTTCGTCAGGAGCAGGTGTCTCTCATCGACGGTAGTGGTCTCAAGAACTTCAGTGTTGTTGTGGGTTCATTCTCTCTTCGTGCCAATGCTGACGGACTCCAGCAGCGACTCAAGGAGGCAGGATATGACGCACAGATTGTGAAGAACACCGATCGCAACATGTTCCGTGTCGTAGCTTCGACTTTCGCAGACAAGGCTTCGGCAGCACAGAGCCGCAACGAACTGCGTGCGAAGTATCCTGATGCGTGGTTGCTGTTCAACGCCAAATAATCTTGTGGCAAGAATCCTTTCAATAGATTACGGCAAGAAACGCTGTGGACTGGCTGTGACCGATCCTCTGAAGATTATTCCCGGAGGATTGGCCACAGTTGCCACGTCTGAACTGATGTCGTTCCTCGATGATTATCTTCGTCGCGAGGATGTGGAAATGGTTGTTGTGGGTGAGCCACGCCAACCGAATGGCGAACCGAGTGAGAACTACGCCCGCGTGAAGTCGTGGGCGGGGCAGTTTCGCAAACTCCATCCTGAGGTGCCGCTAAAGTTCTACGACGAGCGTTTCACCTCGGTGCTTGCCCATCGGGCCATGATTGACGGTGGACTACGCAAGAAGGCTCGACAGGACAAGGCTCTCGTGGATGAAATCAGTGCTACGATTATCTTGCAAGACTTTATGAATTCCATGCGAAATTCATAAAGTCTTGCAAGAATTAAAGTATTAAAAAATTAAAGAATTAAAGAGTGATTTTACCTATTTATACTTATGGTCAGCCGGTGCTGAGAAAGGTGGCGGAGGATATCCCTACCGACTATCCCGACTTGCAGCAACTGATAGCTGACATGTTTGAAACACTAACAGAGTCGGAGGGCATCGGATTGGCTGCCCCTCAGATTGGTAAGGCTATCCGTCTGGTGGTTATCGACCTCGACGTATTGGCCGACGATATGCCCGAGTACAAGGACTTCAAACGTCCGTTTATCAATCCGCATATCGTGGAATATGACGACTCAGAGACCGAATCCCAAGAGGAAGGTTGCCTCTCGTTGCCTGCGATTCATGAGAAGGTGACACGTCCCACGCGCATCCGTGTGCAGTGGCTCGATGTCGACCTACAGCCCCATGATGAGTGGGTGGAGGGTTTCCTCGCGCGAGTGATGCAGCATGAGTTTGACCATCTCGACGGTAAGATGTTCATCGACCGCATCAGTCCCCTGCGCAAGCAATTGATAAAGAACAAACTCAAGGCATTGCTGCAAGGACGTTTCCGTTGTGGATATAAGACGAAACTGCTGCCTAAAAAGAATTAGGAATTAGAAATTAGGAATTAGGAATTGCTGCGCGCGATAGTATTCAAGATAATCACGGCAATGCTGTTGCTCTTTGCCACGGCGGCAAGGGCACAGTATAATACCGACCGACTCGTCACAATCGGCCGGAGTGCTTTGTATTATGAAGACTATGTGCTGTCAATACAATATTTCACACAGGCAATAACATCCAAGCCATACCTCTATGAACCATGGTTCCTTAGGGGTGTGGCTAAGTATTATCTTGAGGATTATGTAGGAGCGGAGAGCGACTGCTCTGAGGCTATTCGTATCAACCCCTTCGTCACCAACCTCTACGAACTGCGCGGACTTGCACGCATACAACAGGAGAAATACGAGGATGCGATAGCAGACTACACAAGAGCATTGCAGTATAGTCCTGAAAACCAAGGATATTGGCAGAATAGGGCTATATGTCGAATGCAGATGAAGGACTACGACCGCGCCCTCAACGAGATAGACACTATCATAGGAAGATGGAGCCGTTTTGCCCCCGCCTATAACATGAGGGCAGAGGTGTATCTCAACAAGAAAGACACCACCGAGGCACTCAAGGCCTTGGACAAGAGTGTGGAGATCGACCCCTATGTGGGAGGTACGTGGCAGGCACTGTCTGTCATCAGTCTGTCGCGCTCCAAATGGAAGGATGCCGAGAAATACTTAGACAAGGCTATACACCTGCAACCCAAGCGTGCCAACCACTATATCAACCGTGCTTTGGCGCGATTCAACCAGAACAACCTTCGAGGCACAATGGCCGACTATGACACCGCCCTCGACCTCGACCCCAACAACTTCCTCGGACATTACAACCGCGGACTGCTCAGGGCGCAGGTGGGCGACGACAACAGGGCAATCCTCGATTTCGATTTCGTGCTCAAACTCGAGCCCGACAATATCATGGCACTCTTCAACAGGGCATTGCTGCTCGACAAAACAGGCGACCTGCGTGGGGCTATACGCGATTATTCGAGGGTGATAAAGGAATATCCCAACTTCTGGTATGGACTGCAGAGCCGTGCCAATTGCTATCGCCGTCTCGGTATGAACAAGGAGGCTGAGAAGGACGAGTTCAAGGTGTTTAAGGCTCAACTCTATAAGTCGCTCTACGGCAAGCAACCGCGTCTCAACAAGAAACAGTTGCGCAAGCGCAGTGACATCGACCTCGACAAATACAACCAACTCGTCACTGCCGACGAGAATGAGGTGAAACAAGAGTATAAGAACGACTATCGCGGACGAGTGCAGAACCGTCAGCCCGACATGGCATTTATGCCTATGTACGACCTCTCGCTTGAAAACGTGCGCTCAGATGTGGAGTCGTATATGCCATACGACAAGGATGTTGACGGATTCAATCATAAGACGGGAGGCAAACAGCAGTTGCATATCGTATGCCGACCTATGATTATCGACGAGCCCGAGGTGCTTTCGCTTATCCAAGATGTAGATTCTGCCTCAGTGCTTGTGCTCTGGCAAAGGGCGGCATATAGGATGAAGGAAAACGACCAGAAACGCGACAACTTGATCACTCGCAGTGTTATAGAAGAGCTCGACAAAGCCATCACTATGTCATCAGGAAATGCCTATCTGTATTACAATCGCGGTAATGCTTACGCAGCAGGAAGTGACTTCGACAAAGCCATCGAAGACTATGACCGTGCCCTTGAACTCGACCCCAAGATGGCAGAGGCATATTACAACCGCGGACTCTCAAAACTTAAGCTTAAGAAGAACAAGGAAGCCATCGTCGATCTTGGAAAAGCAGGCGAAGGTGGACTGTATAAGGCCTATAGCGTAATCAAAAAATATAGCAAGTGATATAAAAAGAGGGCAAATTAGTATTTTTTTAATATAAATATTCTCTAATTACGAATAATTTAGCTAATTTTGCGCCCAAAATAGAAATTATAGTAAAAAAGATATGATAAAGATCACTTTCCCAGACGGCTCAGTACGTGAATACGAACAGGGCGTCAATGGACTTCAAATTGCCGAAAGTATATCACCGGCTTTGGCACGCGACGTTATCGCCTGCGCCGTGAACGGTGAGACAGTAGAACTTAACCGCCCTATCAACGAGGACGCCAAGGTGCAACTCTTCAAATGGGATGACGACGAGGGTAAGCATGCCTTCTGGCATACCTCAGCCCACCTTCTTGCCGAGGCTCTTCAGGAACTTTACCCCGGTATTCAGTTTGGATTCGGTCCTGCCGTAGAGAACGGATTCTTCTACGACGTGCTCCTCAAGGACGGACAGATGATTAAGGAAGCCGACTTCCCCGCCATCGAGGCCAAGATGAAGGAATTGGCAGGAAAGAAGGAGCCTGTTGTGCGCCATGAAATATCCAAGGCCGACGCCATGAAGGAATTCGGTGCAGCAGGACAGACATATAAATGTGAGCACATCGACCAGGACCTCGAGGACGGTTCGATTACCACATATACCCAGGGTGCATTCACCGACCTCTGCAAGGGTCCCCACCTTCTGAACACCGGTGCCATCAAGGCCGTTAAACTTACAAGTGTGGCAGGTGCATTCTGGCGTGGTGATGCCACCCGCGAACAGATGCAGCGTCTTTATGGTATATCTTTCCCCAAGAAGAAGATGCTCGACGAGTATCTTGTTATGCTCGAGGAGGCCAAGAAGCGCGACCACCGCAAGATTGGTAAGGAGATGGAGCTCTTCGTGTTCTCAGAGCGTGTGGGCAAGGGATTGCCAATATGGTTGCCAAAGGGAACCGAACTCCGTCTGCGTATGCAGGACATGCTGCGCAAGATACAGAAGCGTTATGGCTATCAGGAGGTTATCACTCCGCATATCGGTAGCAAGAACCTCTACGTGACATCGGGTCACTATGCCCACTACGGCAAGGACTCGTTCCAGCCGATACATACTCCCGAGGAAAACGAGGAGTATATGCTTAAGCCAATGAACTGCCCTCACCACTGTGAGGTGTTTGCTTGGAAACCGCGTTCATATCGCGACCTGCCCCTGCGCATAGCAGAGTTTGGAACAGTATATCGCTATGAGCAGAGCGGAGAGTTGCACGGATTGACCCGTGTTCGCTCGTTCACACAGGACGATGCACATATCTTCTGCCGTCCCGACCAGGTGAAGAATGAGTTCTGCCGAGTTATGGATATCATCAGTGCAGTGTTCTCTATCTTCCACTTCGATAACTTCGAGGCACAGATTTCACTTCGCGACCCCAACGACACCGAGAAGTACATCGGTTCCGACGAGGTATGGGAGAAGGGTGAGAACGCCATCATCGAGGCATGCCGTGAGAAGGGATTGAACGCTAAGATAGAATATGGTGAGGCTGCCTTCTACGGACCGAAACTCGACTTCATGGTGAAGGACGCCATCGGAAGACGCTGGCAGTTGGGTACTATCCAGGTTGACTACAACCTTCCCGAGCGATTCAAGCTTGAATATACCGATGAGGACAACACCAAGAAGGTGCCCGTGATGATCCACCGCGCCCCGTTCGGTTCGC
>OBLI01001372.1_pt1 | contig 24035 bp, 36 predicted proteins | sample 1519701 | NCBI WGS metagenome assembly OBLI01 (sample SAMEA3663005, study PRJEB22513) | pig gut metagenome | biome: pig gut; feature: pig-associated habitat; material: faeces | place: France | collected 2012
TACAAACTATTACATTTAATTTGTATAGTTACTATACAGGTGTAGTGTAATAGATTGTAGAACGGAAATACAAAAAAACCACTATACGTTTTTGTATAGTGGTAGCAGATTATGCAACAAGCTCATAACCCAGGCGTTTTCCAAACTCCGATTTAAGTTCTGAATCATTCATAACTGTATAAAAGACTCTGCCCTTAAATAGCATGTTGTCTTTGTAAACCTTGTAAGTGTTTTCATGACCAAGCAATTCAGCAAGAGCATTGAGTTTTCTGGCTGTATCTTTTGCATCTTCCAAAGAGCTACTGAAACTTCTTAAAGTTCCATTGTCCACAACCTCTTTAAAAGAAGAGCAATCAAACCCAAGCACATCACTGAGTATTTTCAAAGCGTCCTGTATATTCATGTTATCACCTCACAGTATTATTCTAAACAGAATTAAAAACTAATTCAAGACTGTTTTTACCACTTGATAATCAAAGTGGTAGTTTTCAAATCACGCTCGGTACACTTTTTTATGATACCTCGCATATCATACCCAACAGAAACCTGCTTATCGTTTTTTTCATATTCAAACGAATAGCCGTTTTTTGTTAAGTAGTTTTCAACTTCGGGAAGTCCGATAGTTTGAAGAAAAATCTTTGGTCGCTTGTCTTTGAAAAATTCAATCTGTTGAACTTTCATTTTAAGCGTCTTTTTTCCACGGCATTTTTCAGCATGAATAATTTTAGCGATTTTGTCAGTAGTAAGTATATTAACCATTGGTACCTCACATATTTAGTTTAACAGTCTTTGAGTTTTAATTCAAGACCATTTTTGAAGGTTTTTTGTTTTCAAGGTTTATCAGTGTTAAACCTTATGACACTATTCTAAGCATAGTTAAAAAGTAATTCAAGACTAATTTTGAAACAGTTTTGCGTTTTACAAACTATTACATTTAATTTGTATAGTTACTATACAGGTGTAGTGTAATAGATTGTAGAACGGAAATAAATAAAAAACCCTAGTCTTTTGAACTAGGGTTTTGAGGTGATATTAAGGGGCGGTTAAGCCCCATTTATTACGCTACCTGTTCAGCAGGAACGATTACCTGGTGGAACCTAGGATAACGCTTGTTAGAATTAGCACACTCAATTCCAGAGATTACTTCACAAGCGGCAGAGTTACCACTCTTTGATTTTGTTTCAATCTTGCGAGCAAGGACTTCGGTGCCGTCAGCAGTTTTGTAGCGGAACTCACTACCGATTTTGAGGGCATCGTAGTAAGCCTTGCCAACTTTAGCAAGAGCTTCGTTGTCGGCTTCTTTCTGAGCCTTGATTGCTTCTTTGTTGTCTTTGCGGATTTTTGCACGTTCTGTTACCAATTCAGAAACAAGTTCGTCGAAATCGGCAAAGTTGAAAGAAACAACTTCGTTGTTTTCGTTGAGTGTAGCAAAAGAAGAGATGATAGACTGTGCGTTCATATGTTTTCCTTATGGTCTAGTTAGTGGCGACCATTCCCATTTAAGGCTTGTGGCAAAGGTCTTAATCGCTCATACGAGCAACCGCCCTTGTCTGCCTTACTCTTTTATTATACGAACTTTCAATTTTAAGTTCAAGACCTTTTTTGAAAGTTCCTTAAATAAGGTAGCAACACTATCTAAAGTTGCTTTTCTAGTAGAGCAGTTTTGCTCACCTTACTCTTTTATTATACGAACTTTCAATTTTAAGTTCAAGACCTTTTTTGAAAGTTCCCAACTTTTGAGCGGTGAGCATTTCCTATTTGCTCTGTCGCTCATTACTCTTTTATTATAAATGGTATTAAAAACTAATTCAAGACTATTTTGCGTTTTACAAACTATTACAGTAATTTGTATAGTAACTATATGGGTGTAGTGTAATAGTTTGTAAAACGGAAATATAAAAAAACCACTATACGTTTTGTATAGTGGTTTTGGTTAATGGCTTATTTACAATGTTTAATAAACCATTTTTTTATTACAGGATACAATAAACTTTTACTCATGTTGTTTGCCATTGTAATTAAATTACAATGGCAGTTCAAGACCTTTTTAGCTCATAAGATAGTTTACAAATCTTTGCTTAACTTCGTCATCGCAAGTAAGAATAAACTTAATCAAATCATCGGAAGTTTTACTTGAGTCATTGTATATATCCATAAGCCTGTCCTTTAATGTTTCGCCCTGTTCTTCTGCATTTTTTTTCAATTCTTCGAGGGTTACATTTACTGACGAATCGTAGACTTCGTCAAGACACATTGTAACATCTTCAACCTCTTCTTCATCATCAGTATAGTCAAGAGCTTCTCTGATACAAGGAATAAAATCAAAATCTTCAAGACTGAAGTAATTTTCAAAATGATCACGGGACGGGTTATACCCTCCGATTTTGAAAATTTTGCTGATATCTTTTGAATAAGACTTAATTTGTTCCTTATCACCTTTACCAAAGTACCATTGTTTTGTTATTCTTATTGCCATTGTTATCACCTCACGCTATTATTCTAAACAGAATTAAAAACTAATTCAAGACCTTTTTTGATTTTACTAAATTGATAATGTGCATAGTAACATTAAAACAATTTAGTAAAAGATTTGCAAGGTTGTTACTGTTGCTCAAATCACTTATTGAAAAAAGAACTATAAAAATAATTCCCCCTGTCAACATATAGACTCTCATTTTGTTTATATTCTTGCAACAACTACCCACTGCAAACAATATACTAGCAACATAAGCCATAGTTTATTCCTTATCCATTTTAATTCTCTTCACGTCCAATACATTCTTCAATATAATCTATTGTCGATTTTATTGAATTATGAATCTCTTCAAGTTCTTCTTCGGTATAATAATTCAAGTTTAGATTATACAAATATTCTTCAAGTTTTTCCTTTGTCATATATTGCTCCTTGTTCCTTAAAAATTATTTTATATCATATCTCCTTATGCCTTTATTCTAATAGTATTTAGTTAATAATTCAAGACCTTTTTGTTTTTAATAAATGATTTTCAAAAACAGTCTTGAATTATTATTCCAATGTTGTTAAACTAATATCGTGAGGTGATACAATGGAAGATAACGAACAGGTTTCTAACGCTGAAGAATTGGCAAGACTTGCATTAGGTGAGGATTGCGATCCAGAAGTTTTTGATGATTTTGTTACGGCATTAGATGATGATTAAATCTTAGGGGCTTAGCGCCCCTAAAAATAGTGCTGATTGGTAGGGGTGTGAGCAGGGGGATCGGGGTGTGGGCTCACCTCTCAGTGACATATAGAACAAAAAATTTACTCCATTTCCTAAGGCTAAACTAATGAAATTTGATTCATTAACAAAACAAAACAGCGACATATAGAACAAAAAAAATAGTTGATTTGGTAAAGTAAACTAATGAAATTTCTAGGATACAGTGCTTTTTAGGAAACATCTTTCACTTTTTCCAAAATGGGATTTCAAAAAAATTTTACCAGAAAATTTTCCTAGGAGGGGTTATTAAAAAAATTGTCCCTATGGTGCTTTTTGGAAAACACTTTCCGTTTTTTCCAAAATGGGATTTCAAAAAAATTTTACCCAAAAATTTTCCTAGGAAAAGTTTTATTTTTTCTTTCTTAATTTTTTCAATCCGTTTCTTTTTGTATAAAGTCATTAGCTTCCTCTATTAAAATTTTCTTTTGTACATTCTTTTATACGAAAAGATTTGAATTCTTTGTTTAAATATTCCACTTTGAAATATTTGTTTATTTCTTCTATATATAATCCAACAACCAATTTATCCTTATGAAAAAAATTATTATTAGTATAAACAATTTCTTCAGCAATAGAAGGAGCTGCTTCTATTTTATCAAATTCTCTTCCTTTAATCTTGGTTCCATCATCTAATAAAATTGTGAATTGCATTTTAGTAATTTAAAGAGTTTAAAATCATTTTAATAGTTGGATCTATTGTGAAGAAAGATGCATTAAAATATTTAGAGTATTCTTTTGCTTCTTCCAAGGACATTACATAGATACCTTTTTCAAACCAATAGTTTATTTTTTCTTTGGTTGTTCCAACATCTATAATTCCACCAACAGTTGGGGATTGTACCAATGTTTTAATTTTAGGATATTTTGTTTTTATATTTGGTATAAATTTTGCATTTTTCTCAATATATTTTTTTACTTTTTTGGGTAAGCCAAAAGTTATAAATGGATTTGGAGAATTTTTAATTACAAAATCTAATGGAACTAATTTTTTGGTAAATCCTTCTGGGAGAACCAAATTTATTTTTTCTGTCATTAAAACTTCATAACCATTCATATTTTATTTATATCAAATTCATCAGCTTCTAAATCTTTAAAATTAAACTTTGGTCTTGTATAAGGAAAAAAGTTTTTAATTAAGTCTGGTAATTTGTTTAATATTTTAACATCAAAAATCTTATATAAGATTTTTGATACACTTTTATAAACACAAATTTTCTTTTTATGATCAAGAATCTGAACATATCTTACATTATTGTTTTTTATATTATTAATAAGATATTTTTTTATATAATCCAATTGAGAATAATATTGACATGCATCACTTTTGGTTGGGAAGATAATTTCTGAAACAGAATTTACTTTTGGTTTTTTGTTAAAAATTTTAACCATTTTTTCAAGAGAGTAGATATATTCGCTATATTCTTCTCCTACTGCTTCGGCAGGATAGAGCTCAAAATTTATATTAACACTGTTCCCTCTTAAAATTGCTATCCAATCAAAAAAAGTTTTCATTTTTTCTCCTTACATTTAAATTATAACAAAAATTATATTTTTTTTCAAGACTTTTTTTCTAAGTTAATCTTTAACGAGGAAAAAATGCTTGATGAAAAAATATTAAACGAAGGAACTATTACTGCTGAAGCTTGGGCAGAATATTTGTATAATAAGTGTCTAAAAGACAAAGTAAAACAACACTTAGATAAATTTTATTCTATTCCAAGTACTATTTTACAAACTTGGATTACTAATCAAGGCAACAATGTAAGTTTTATACCTGTTAAAATAAATAAACTTGCAGGAGGAAACTCAGAAACACGAGCATATACAAAATTTATATTTGATGTTCTTAAATTTTTTAAAAATAAAAAAATTGATGTTAGTGAAGAAACTATAAAAAGAGCCGTTGATTTTTATGGTAAACTTTCGTATGGCAAAGCTGCTGCTGCTGTTGGTTATGCTTCTGTAATTACAGAAGCTTCTTATTTTAACTATTAATCTGTAGAGGCAACAATATCATTGCCTCTTGTTTCTAAAACTATATTTTCTTTTTCATTTAAAAGAACTTTAATTATTTTTTTTAATTCTTCTATTTCTTTTTCTAGTTTCTCAACTTTGCGTCTTAAAGAATAATACATAAAATTAACTTCTTTTAATCTTCCCTAAAAATAAGTTTTACACTATCTTTATTTATTTTAAAATCAATAGTAGGATCTTTCATAGTAATTTTAGTTTCACTTAGTTCTGTTATACAATCAATTTCTATCTTATGAAGAGCAAGTCCTGAGTTTGCTAAATCTTGAAGTCTGCAACAAAAATCTGCTACTGTTAATTTCATTTTTTCTCCTTTTGATAAAATTATAATTTATTTTAAATTTTTTTCAAGATTTAATTTTTAAGTTAATTTTTAAAGGAAGAAAAGATGACAGAACAAGAAAAAGCTTTTTTAAAAAGCATACAAAATAAAATTGATAAATACGATATACATAACTATAAAACCAAAAAGAAACTTACAGTAAGAGACTGTCTTCCATATGGCAGGAATAAATTCGTAGTTGCACATTATAATGATGGTTCTCCAAATGAAGTTATTGATATTGGTATTGAAAGTTTTCTTTATAAATGTTCACCACTATTATTTTTGGAAAAATATGCTCAGTTTGAATTACCAGGTGTTGGTAAATTAAGTTGTAAAGAATTATACTATTTTCAGAGAGAAATTCTTAAAGATTTTAATAATTGGAAAAAGATTGTGCTTACTAAAACGAGGCAAGCGGGCATGTCCACACTGATGAGCCTTATATTCTTTTGGAAGGCTGTATTGTTTCCAAACGAGTGGCTGGTTGTAATATCTAAGGATGGTAAATCTTCTCAAGACTTTTTGGACAAAATTAAAACCAATCTTGAAAACATACCTGAATGGTTTGGATTAAAAATTACTAAAAATAACGTTAAAGGCGTTGCTTTTTCTAATAAAACAAAAATAGATACTTTTGCAAGATCTAAATCTGCTGGTCGTGGTACTTCTCCTACTATGGTTATACTTGATGAGGCGGCATTCTATCTTACCAATTCAATTATTGAAGGTATTGTATCTTCGGTTATGCCTTCTTTGTCTAGAACCGGTGGCCAATTGTTTGTTGTATCTACTCCAAATGGTTCTGCAGAAGGAAGCGAAGGTTACTGGTATTATAATCAGGTTAGACAATTACAAGAAGCAGGTGGTATTGATGGTCTCGCAAGACTTTATGATGTTGCTTGGTGGGAAGTTCTAGACTATCCTGGAATTACACCTTATAAAGGATATAATGAAAAGGTTAAAGGCTATATAGCAAGAGATTACTTTAATCATCCAGAGGTTAAAAAAGAAGCATATGCTTTCTTTGATCCTATAGCAAAAGATCACTGGAAAGAAAACGAATGGCTTTCTTATCAGATGAGTACTGCTGGTAAGGTCAAATACATGCAGGAAATCTTACAGAACTTCGTGGTTACTGGTAATACAGTATTCTCCGATGAAATTCTTGATAGGGTTGCTGCTAGAACAAAAATTCCTATTTCAAAAGATATACTTAATAAAAAACCTTTAAAGGGATTGTGGATTTGGAAAGAACCTTTGCCAGATCATAAATATATAATGTCAGGAGATATTGCAAAAGGAAGTGGTGATGATAGCAGCTGTATTCAAGTTGTTGATATTAGTAATTATGAACAAGTAGCCGAATTTAACGGTAAGTGTACTACTCTGGATATGGCCCATTATGCTTATAGAATAGGTGAATATTATAACTGGGCTTATGGTATTATAGAATGCAACTCTATTGGTGAAGCTACGTTTATGGAATTATACTACAATCTTAACTATCCTAACCTATTTAAACAAAAGAAAAATAAAAACGGTGTAGAGGTAATGACTGGCTGGATGACAACCGTTAAATCTCGTGAACTTATTACTAACAAGTTTATAGACTTTTATTATGATGATTCAATGTGGAAGTATTATAAACCATACTCAGAAAGATTATTAGATCAAATGAAGTATTGGGTATGGAAAGGCGGTAGACCAGATCATTCTGGTAATGCTCATGATGATAATATAATGTCAATGGCTATTGGATTATTCAATATTGCTGATGCTATTAAAAATGTTAGAAGCGAAGACGATACATTCTTTATAAGTGAAAACGGTGATAATATAACTATAAAAGATAACACAAATACTAAACTGGCTGATAATTATTTGTCTACAAAAAAGGCAGACGAAAACATAAACCCAAATATTTATAGAAGTATGGAAAGAAAAATGTATCAACAAGCTGGAATAAACCCAGCAGATGAAGATGCTGCAGACACACTTAAATGGTTAATGAGTTAATCAAAAAAGGTACTCAAAATTGAGCACCTTATTATTTTTAAACTAATCCTTTTTCTGCTATAACCTGCATTATTTGACCGAATCTATTATTCCAATCACACTCTTTCATTAGATTTTCGTATTTTTCATCTGAAACTTCTTATAAACAATTATCAAGCTATAATTTTTCAAAATCTAAAATAGAAACAAAATCACTATAATTACTGTAATTTATGGCTATTTCTTCATTAATAAGTGTTGGGATATGTGCGTTACAATAATTAAAAAATTTATCTAAAATTTTTGTCTTTTGTATATATTTTTCTTCATCTTTTAAATAATGAACGACTTTTATATTTATATTATTATCTTTTTCCAATTTTAGTCAAGTAAAGTTAATCATTAAAAGGAGTTAATTGTATGATAATTAATGGTAAAGATGTAGAGGTTGACTTTAGAAGAGCAGCACAAATACAGGATAGAGTAAATAAAGTAGAACAATTGCCTGATAACTCCAAAGTTGAGGTAAATAATCGTGAATTAAAGCAATTACAAGATATAGCTTCTAATGCATTTGATAGTTTTGATGGTTATGGAATGACCAATAATACACTTTTAACTGGTAAAAATTCAAAAGAAAACAGAAAAGAATACTACACAACCTATCAAGAAATGAGAGAAAGCAATTTTATCAACAGAGGATTACAAGTAATTTCAGATGATTGCACTCAAAAAAATAACGAAGGACATACGGTAAAAAACTATTCAGATGATGATGAAATAAAAGAAATTCTTGATAGTCTTTTCTTTGAAAGACTTAATATTGATAAAGAAATTTGGTCTATTGTAAATGAAACTTGTACTTTTGGCGATAATTTCTATGAAATTATACCAGACTCTTATAAGAACCCTACAATGGTTGCAAGAATTAGATATCTTGAGCCTGAAAGAGTTAATAGAATTGAAAAGAATGGTAAACTTGCATTCTATACATACACGGCAGATACAACAGATCCAGAAGATATTTTATTTAATACAGTAGACCCATCTACTAAGAAGAAAGATGAAGATAAAGTAATTTACAAACTTGAACCTTGGCAGATAGTACATTTTAGGATTGTAGATAAAAAATTCCATCCGTATGGTGGTTCTTTACTTAATGCTGGTGTTAAAGCATTTAGAAGATTACAGCTTCTTGAAGATGGTATTACTATTTATAGACTTGCTCGTGTTCCAGAAAGAAGAGTATTTAAAATTGACTGTGGTAATCTTCCTCAATCAGAGGCTAACAGACAAGTTCAAAGAATTAAAGACAATTACAGAACTTCTCAGATTCTTGATGATAGAGGAAATATTAACAGACAAGCTTCAGCACTTTCACTAACTCAGGATATTTTTATTCCTATGAGAGAAGGTTCTGGAACAGAAGTAACCACTTTACCAGGTGGTACTGCTTTAAATAACATTGATGATATTAGATATTTTAGAGATCAAGTGCTTTGGACTATGAATATTCCACCAGAGTATCTTGGCTTTACATCAGATCAATCTGGTGGTTCGCAAGGTCGTGGTTCTCTTGCAATGCAAGATATTAAATTCAGTAGATTTATTGAGAGAATACAATATTCCATAGAAGAAGGTCTTACAAAAATTGCTGCTATTGAACTTTTCTTTAAACACAAGAAAAAAAATGATTTAAAGAATTTTAGGATTGAACTTACACCTCCATCAAATATTAAGGAAATAATGGAACTTGAATACACAACAAATAAAATGAATTTAATTCAAGCAATGAACGCTACTGGACTATTCCCTAAAAAATTTACTTTGCAATATGTAATGAAAATGACTAAAAAAGAAATAGACAATCTTACATTCTTTAAAGATTTAGAAATGCAAGCAAATCAAGCACAGGAAAATGGTATGATTGGCGGTATGATGGGAGCTGGTGGAATGGGTATGGATGCTAATGCTGCACCTGCTGATACCAACACTGCTCCTGCACCAGATACTGGAGTTGCACCTGCTGCTTCTATTAATACAGAAAGTTTGGAAAAAAATTTAATTAAAATTTTTGGTAAAGATATTCTTATTGAGAACAAAGAGGATTTTGTAAAACTCATAAAAGCAGCAGAAGATTATAATAATTCATTAACAGAAGAAAAAGAAGATAACAAAAAAGAAACAATAAACGAAGAAGTTCTTTGGGAAGAATTAGTTAATAAAACTATCAAAAAAACACCAACAGTTAATGAAAGAGCAACAAGTATGATTTACGAAAATGAACTTGGTGGTTTAAATTATGATAAAAAATCATACTGTATTTTTGAAGAACCTAAAAAAAGAACTGGTCCAAAATCTGGAAGTAATCCATTTTTGTATGAAGAAATAACTCATAATTTTTAGTATTCTAACATTGAATTAATATTTTTAAAAAAAGTTAATAGTGTAGTTATTAAAACTACACTATTTTTATTTATGCAATACGAAAAAACGATTAATAAAATTTTACAAAAACTATCAAAAGAATTACCAATTGCAGAAGAGGGTGATTTATTAGAAACACAAAAAACATTATATCCTTTAGGCTCTATTCCAAGAGAAGAGAAAAATATAATAATTAACAGCACAGAAGTTACACCTCCACTTGCTTGTTCAAAAGAGTGGAAAAATTTAATGGAAAAAGAAAAAGCACCTTTATGTCAAATATATAAAGATGTAAGTAGAGGTGATATATTAAAAGTAAAAAAAATTGAAGGATGTAGTTTAATTGTTGAAAATTTAAGTATTGATGAAGAATTTCGTAAAGATTTTAAAATAGATAAAATAGAAATAGCCAAAAAAAATTTTTCTTTAATTAGAAGAAAAAGCATTGAAATTATTAGAGTATTAGAACAGATTGGAGAAGATTTTTAAACTTTTTGTTTATTTTACGAAAGATAATTATATAAATATGGAGAAATTATTATGGACATAGGAAAATTTAACGATGCTTTGTTGTTAAGCAATAAAAATGTAGAAAAGCTTGCTAGAAAATATATTAATGAATCTTGTAATGCTGCTCTCATGGAAATGTTCGAAGATAAATGTATTTTAGCAGATCATACTACTGGGCAGATTTTTGAAGCCAATTACTCTTTTGATGGCGAAACATTTATTTTTGAAAACTTTACAGAAATCGAACTTGAAAAAACCGATTCTTCTTTGAAAGAAGCTATTGGTGATTATTTCGATGATAAAAATGTAAACCTTGTAGAAGCTTATGAGAGCTGCAGTGATTCTAATTCAGATTTCTTTGAAACATCTCTTTCAGAAGCTTTGGCTAGCAAGAATATGAGCGAAATAGTTGATTATACTTCTTTGGAAGGAATTAACGAAGAAATTGGTGATTTGAAAGAAAATGAAATTTTCAAAGCTTATACAGCAAGGCTTACAGAAAAACCATCAAGTCATATTAAAATATTTAACTGGAAGGATCCTGTAAGGGTATCAGTACTTGATGAAGACGAAAATATTGTTCTTAATAAATCAATCTTTACAAAAGCAAAGAAGCTTAGAACAAATGTAGAATTTAAAAAGACTTTGGCAGAAGCAGCCGAGAATAGTTTAAATGGCGACTCTACTGTTCTTGAAGAACTTATTTCTGAAAATAGTGAGGTTGTTGCTCTTAGTGAAGCAGAACTTAAAGAGCTTGTTGGAATGTCTGTGATTGGAAACAAAGAACTTATGGAAAACAGAAAACAAATTGCTGAGGCAATTGAAAACTTTATTTCCAGTGATGAAGCATTAAGTGAAAAAAGAGCAATTGTAGAAGCTGAAAAAGCAAATGTAGACAAAGAACCAGAAGAAGGTGCTGCTCCTGAAGCATCTGAACAAGATGTAGAAGCTATTAAGAAAGCCCTTGAAAAGGCAAAAGAAAAAGCTACAGATGAAAAACTTGTTTCTAAAATTGATTCTATTATCAATTCTTTAACAGAAGCAGCAGAAGATGAAAACACAGACGTTGCAGCAGTTAAAGAAGCAGTAGAAATTCTTAATATGTAATTAAAAAATAATTTAAAAATATTAGCCGCTTTTTTAGCGGCTTTTTTTATTTAATAAGTTAATATTATAAAAGAGGATAAGTATATGAATATAACAGACATATTAAATAATTTACCTGAACAAAATAGAAATACTCTTGCTAACAAAATTCAAAAGAATTCAGAAGTTAGAAGAATTAAAGGCAGGATAGATAATTACATTACTCAAATTCTTGATTTTCTTGGAGAAGAAAGCAAATACATTTCTAACGGACTTTCTTATTCAGAAAACCCAGTATGTGGTTCAAAACTCACAGAAGAAGAAAAAAAAGAACTTACTAATGTTTTAGTATCTGAAATAAAATCTTTGCCAGAAAAACTTAAAACAGAAATTAATAAATTTTTTGAAGGAACAGAAGTTAATTCCGAAAATAAAAAAGAAGATGGTGAAGTTGAAGCTACAGTCACAAAAGTTTCATTTGAACCTGAAAAAGAACCTATATTTAGATACTAATTGGAGTATGTATGACATTTGATCAGTTATTAAAAGAAGAAGAACTTCTCTTAGAAAAAAAACTTGCTACTCTTAATAAAAAAAGAAAAAATAAAGAAGAAGCTGCCAATGATGGAGATAGAGTCGTAGAGCTGACTCCAGAAATGAAAAGAAAACTAAGAGCACATAAACACCCAGACTGGCAAGATGATGGTGGTGTAAAATTTAAACCTGGTCGTGAGAGAACTGTTGCTGCCGTTAGAAATCTTTGTAAAAGAAAAGGCAAATCTGTTTCTACTGGACAGGTAAGAGATTATATTTATAAAAAATTTGTTCAATGGGATAATCGTGATAAAGAAGCAGATTGGATGTTGAGACTTGAAAAACACGCTAATGATATTGGATATAATCCTAGAAAATATGCACATGCAAAAAAAGGAGATACTGTTGGTTTAGGTGGTAAAGGAGATCCAGAATATGAAGGTAGGGCATATTTCTTTACTGGACTTATTAATGGATTTGCTCATCACTTCTTAAAAGGAAAAGAAGAAAAAAACAGTGGTCATCCAATTAATTATAAAAGAAAAGAACATAAGAAAGCTGTGAAAGCAAGAAAAGCAGAAGAGCGTTCTAAAAAAGATAAATAAAGGAGAATGATTATGAATTTTAAAGAAGATGTAGAATTTTACTTAAAAAATAATAAAGGTTTTGACTACTACGGTTTTGATATAGAAAACGGTAGTATTGCAGAAGGTGATGATAGCGAAGAAGAAACCAGTTCTGATTCTGATGCTTCTGTAAAAACAAAAGGAAAATGTGGAGCATCTGTAAAATGCGGTTCTGTAAAAACAAAAGATTGCCAGAAAAGTGAATGTGCTTCTACGAAAACAAAAGATTGCCAGAAAAGTGTGTGTGCTTCTACAAAAACAAAAGATTGCCAAAAAAGTGAATGTGATGCTTCTATGAAAACTGGAACACATGGTGAAGAAGATGATGATGGATGGCATGCATCAACCGATACTACTCAATCCAATTGTAGTTCTTCGCCTGAAGAAGTTGATAATGTTAAATTAATTAAACTTATCAAAAAGAATGGTGGTCTTGGTCATAAGTTTGTTCCAGAAACACCAGAGGAAAAAGAAATGCTTAGGTTGGCAGCAAAAATTGCTGGTTCCAAAGCAGCTGTAAAAGATGATCATACTGCTGGATTCGCTCCAAGCATAGAAACTAAAAAATCAATCAAAGAAGAAATTCTTTCAAAACTTTAACTCTTATAGCCTGCTAAACTTAGCAGGCTTTTTTATTTGACAAAACAATTATTATACATTAATTATATATGTATGCAACTTAAACTAAACGATTTAACATTAATAATAAAATTTGATGACGATAAAGAAAAGAAACTTATTAAAAAATTCATAACTTTTAAAGATGATAAATCTGCATTCTTTGGTGGCAAATTTCACCCAGAAGCAGTAAAAGAGGTTTGTCTTGGTAAAGATATTCGAGAATATTTTGTTTGTTTTGCTGGCCTTACAAAAGAAATTATTTTATTTGCAAAACAGAATAATATTAAAATTACTAAATTTGAAGATAACAGAACTCATTTCAAATTTCAACAAAAAGAATACTCTCATGATGAATTAAGAAAATACTTTAATCCTAATTTTAAATATGTAGAACATCAAATTAGAGCTTTAAGAGCAATGATTAATACAAATACAGGTATTATAATAGCACCCACTTCGGCAGGCAAATCGTCGATCATGTCTGCTTTTATAAGATTCTGTAATCTTCCAACCTTAATACTTGTCAATAAAGTAATGCTTGGTTCTCAATTAAGAGACGATTTTAAAAAAGATGGAATAGATTGTGGATTATGTTCTGGTAAAGGCGTAATTGAGGGAAAATGTATGGTTTCCACAATTCAATCAGTAAAAAAACTTGGAGACTTAACTCGCTTTAAAGTAGTACTAGTAGATGAAAATCACAATTGCTCTAGCTCAACTTTCCAAGATTTCTTTAAGCTGTTTGGTTGTGCTTTAAAGTATGGTTTTTCTGCTTCCCCTTATAGAACTGGTGACTATTTAGGATATGCAAAAATTAGACAATTCTTAGGCTCACCAATTATTAAAATTGAAAGTGGTGAACTTCTTGAAAATGAAGTAATGGCAAAACCTCATATTTATTTGGTAAAAAATGAATGCAAAGAAGATGAATATTTTGATTATGCAACGGCTTATACAGAAGAAATAGTTAATGGTAAAAGAAGAAATAATATTATTAAAGACATAACAGATGTTTATAAATCTGGTGTATTAATAGTTGTTAATATAGTTGAGCACGGAGAAATACTTCAAAAATTAATTCCTAATTCTATGTTCATATCTGGAGAAACTCCTATAGACGTTAGGCAGCAAGCAATTAAAGATTTTGACAGCGGAGAATTGCCAGTTTTAATTGGTTCTACTATTCTTCAGGAAGGTATTTCTATCACTCATATGAAAGCAATGATACTTGCTTGTGGCGGTAAATCAAATGTTGCTATATTGCAAAAAATAGGTCGTTCTTTAAGATATAAAGCCGGAGAAAAAACAGAGGTAGATTTCTATGATTTTGTTGATACTGCTAAATTCTTATCTAAGCATTCTAAAATGAGAGTTAATTTATATAAAAAAGCTGGATATAATGATATAAAATTGTTAAATAGTGATTTATCACCCGTTGACAAAAATAAATAATATTTTTAAAATTGTTCAAGGAGTTAAATATGATAATAGATGAAAACTATAAAACAGTTGAAGATATTTGCAATGAAATTATAAATTCGAACCTTTCAGATAAAGCAAAAATAAAAACTATTCAAGCTTTAAAAGGAGAAGAAGAAAAAGAAATTAAAGAAGATCAAAGTGATGAAATGGTTTTGTGCGATTAAGGAGAAGGTATGACAGAAAGATTATATTATAATGTTAAAGATGAACAAGAAAAAAAAGACATTCTCCTTGCATTTAAAAATGAAACAAAATTTACTAAAAAACTACCAGTATTAAATGAAAACAACGAAGAGATAGCAAAAATTATTAAAGTAGATACATATACTTCTTATTTAGATTTCTGGTTGGATAATTTTATTCAAGGAACTGAACTAAAAAACAAAAATGGTCAAATTGTTGCAGTAAATTTATATGATAAAGAAAATTCTAAAGGAATTAAACAAAAAAGAATTAGGAGCATAGTTGCATGAGGATTATTAATTAATATAAGCCCGCTAAAAAGCGGGCTTTTTTATTAAAGTTAAGTTGTATGAGAGTGAATTATATTTACAAAAAGAGTTCAGATATACATAGTTTTTCATCTACTGGCTCTAATATAGAATTAAAAGAATACATGAATGATTTGGTGTTTTATTCACCACTAAATGACTTACATAGAGCTGAATATGCTTTATATGATAAAGTAGCAATTTTCGATAAAAAACCAGAAGTATTTACTGGTGGTCCTTTTGGCTCATATTTAAAAATTTCAGATAAATATTCTTTTGATATTAAAAACTTTGATAGTATTGATAATAATATAAGAATTTCTTTTTATCTTGGTGCTAATAAATTAGTAAACAGTTCAACAATAGGATTAAAGAAAAATGCAAATTTTCCAGACACTGGATTACCAGCTGGTTCTTATTCTTTAATTGTTAATGTAGAAGGTCAACCAACTTCTACAATGACCTTATCATTAAAAGAAGGTTCTACCGTTAAACAAGTAAGAAATAAAATTCTTTTTAGTTTAGATCCGGTTATTTACCCTTTTGAATTAAACTCCGCTAACAACGAAGAGAATTTAATAGTTCTTCAAGCATTATATGAAGGAAGAACTATTAAAATTTCTAATGGATTAGATGGTATTGATTTATTAAAATATTTTGATGTAGTAGAAGGTGAATTCGGTACTGCTCCTTATTTTAATAATAAAATATTTGAATTTAGAAACTTAAAAATTGAGCATACTAGAAATACAGAAGATGGTAATGCTAAATCATATTTAAAATTTACTCTCGGCGGCAAAGAAGAAAATCAAACAATAGAATTCCCTTGGAACAATGACGCTATTAATTTAGATAATATTGAAATAGATATAGATGACAATTTAATTTATATTTATTTAAACGGTCAAATAAAAGTTGTAGAAGTATTAAAAAACAAATTAGAAAAAAATAATACTACTTTAACTCTTAGTGGGGATAATGATTATCAATATTCATTTGATGAATTAATAATTAACAAATCTTGCATACATACAAAAAGCTTTGAAATAGACAACAAACAATTAACCAAATATTCAACTAAAAAACCATATATAGATTATTATTTTGACGGTGAGGATTTAAAAAAGGGAATGAGTTTGAATTCAGTGGCTCAGTCTGGTATTCATTGTTGTTTATGTGATAATGGTATATTCTATTATTATAATACTGGCGCTTGGAGACAAGGCTCTGGAAGCTTTAACAACACTAATGATTGGTATACATTTTCTGAAAAATTAAAAGATTATGATTTTACAGGTCATGAGTTGTTTATTAGATGTTTCTTTGTTTCTGATGGTACTACTTCTTCTTATTTGGATGTTCCATATTTTGAAATGGACGATGTTAGTTATGAAGACAAAGAAGGAAACATTTCTGCTATTTTAATTGGAACCAAAGAATGGAGTTTGGATAGTGAACCTCTTAAAGAAGATTTAACTGATAAAACTCTTATTATAGAAACAGACCAAGGAACTTCATCCATAGAATTTGAAGCTGGCTATTATGATATTCAAAAAGTAATAGATACTATAAATAATTATTATCCAGAAGGTATAACTAAATGTGGAAAAGATGGTGAAGATAGAGTAATGCTCATATCTGAAACAAAAGGTAAAGAAGGTTATATAACAGTATCTGGAGATGCAGCACCTATTATATTTGGTTCTGTAAGTCTTTCCGCAAATGGTAAAGATGCTGATGCCGGAACAATAGATTATACAAAGTTTTATGATGCTGTAAGAACTTATACTGGTTCTCCTTTAATTCCTATGGAAATAACAGATGAGCAAATGAAACTCTATTTGAGGGAAGCACTTGCTTATTATAAGAGATGGAAATCAGATGAAATAAACCAATATACTTGTCAGTTAAAAGGTAACTGGAAAGATGGTTGGGAAATTCCAGCTGTGGTAGAAAATCAAAGAGATATTGTAGATATTATATTTAGACCTATATTCCCTATTACCTTCTACGGTTCTGATTTTGTTGATAATGGTTCTGAAAATATTTTTGCTCTTACATTAGCCGAATCATTATTTGGTGGTCGTGGAGCTGTTAAGAATGGTCAAGGAATCACACAAGACTATTATATAAGTCTTATGGGTATGCAAGATTTCAGACAGGCATTAGGACTTAATCCTACTTGGGAAATTATGAATAATAGAATTTATATTTTCCCATCACAAGTTTCAAGATTTACCAATGTAAGCATTAGATATAAAGCACCTTTATCAGAGGAAGATTGTTTAAAAGATCCAGATATAATTAAGTATGTGCATGGTAAATGTTTAATGACTATGGGAAATATAAGAGGTCAATATGGTTCAGATTTAACAACTGGAGAAGCTAGTTTAAAATTTAATGCAGATGCTTGGTATGAAAGAGGTAAGATATTAGTAGATGAAGTATTAGAATACTGGAGGAAATCTCAGCCCCCGTTAGGATTCTTTTTTGCATAATATTTTATATGGTATTACTTTGTTAGTAATACCATTTTTTTTGAACATTTTTTAAAAGATAAAGTAAAAGGATACTGTTTATGAAATTTAATTTTGCTTTAAACGAAGAAGAAAATCTTTCACCAGAAGAATTAGAAAAAAAGAGAATAAGACATAAACAATTACAAAGAACGCTGGAAAAGAACTATGCTAAGACCTTTATAAAAAATATAGAAAGAGCAGCCAATAGAAGATTTTGTAATGATAAAATAAAAAAAATAAAGCTGGATTTTATTCTTAATATATTAACAAAAATAAATATTTATGATCACAATAATAATTTGATACATGATAAAAAAATAGAAGATCAAATAAAGAAATTCTATGATATGAAGAAAAAAGCAAACGATAGTAATTCTGATAGATATTTTGCTGAAAAAAAGCATAAGCCTAACCAAACAGAAAATCTATTAAATAGAAGTCTTGGAGAAGATTGTTGTTAAAGTTAATAATATGGCAGAGACTACAAATTTTAATTATATAGATTCTTTAATGAACTCTACCAACATACAATTTATGGCAGATCAACATGATCATGCTATACAAACTACTGGTAGAAAAACATATATATTTCTTTTAGATAAAGTAGAAACTGAACTTTCTGATGTTTATAAAGAAGAAAAACACGGAAGAATTTATTTACCACATTTTGAACAAAGAGCTTTATATAAAACAAATACTTTTATTTCATCATTAGATGCTTCTAATTATACAGAAAAAGAAGAAGCTTTAGAAATGGAATATGATTTTGGTAGAATGGTTCATAATATCAACGAATTAAAATCTAAATCTGCTGGCAAACTAACTATTAAAAATAATAGTAAAGTTCCTTTGGAATTTGAAATAAGTGATAAGTTTATAATTAGAAAATTTTCAGAAATATTATATCAAAAAAAAATAGAAGGAACGATATATAAATTCATAAATGAAATAATGAATGAAACAAATCTTGTAGAATTAGAATATACAGGTGATAGCGAGAGTCTTAAATTTTTAGAAAGATTAAGTTTTAAACTTCTTCCAAGAAGAAAACAAGAAATATCATTAAACAATTCAATTTATAAAAATACAAGTGATGTAATTTCTCATGGTACTCTAATTTTAAATGATAGGTTTAAGCTCTATCAAGTAGTTGGGGCTTATCCTAAAAATGATAGTTATGGACAATATATAAGTTGGAATGTTGAATTACAATTATTCAATCTTGCAAAGGCGGATGGACTTCCTAATGATTTTAAAGAACTTATAGAAAAAAACCAATACGGTTTAGGAAAAATTAACATATGACAGAAGAATTTAATACACTAGAAGAATATGCTAAATGCGTTTATGATTATTTAAAAATTGTTTCTCACGACTATCAAATGGCTTCTAATGATTCTGTTAGAGTTGTGTATGCCACAGCTCCTGTCGCTTATGCAAAAGAACAAGAACACTTTGCTAATGGTAGTAATGTTGGGCCACTTATAACATTTTATCAGTCAGGTATAGAAGTAGATCATAGTGTTCAAATGGGTGCTTGGAAATTTTTACCAGTTCAAAGAAAAGAAGGAAATTATTTATTAAGAGCACCAATAATCTGTCAAATAAAATATACAGTAACTATAAATGCTTTAACTGAATTACAAGCAGATTTACTTCAAGCTCAAATAATGCAAACATCTCCTTTTCATAGACCATATTATACAAAACTTAATGGACAATTTGTTTTAATAGAAAGTTCGGATTATACAAATGTTAGTTCTGTTGAAGTTGGAGACAATGCAGATAAAATTTCAAAAAGAGAAGTTACTCTAACAATAGATAGGGCTTATTTAAATTATGATATTAAAGAATTAAACGCTGGATTTATTAAATTTGATGCTGATACAAATAATGAAACACCTGAAGGAGTTACAGAAAAGGTTACTTTAAAAAATGGTGCTATTTTAATGTCTGATAACAGTATTAAAAACGGTATTGAGGTTAAAAACACTTCTAATGGAGCAGATGGTTTCTTTAATTATAATATTGTAGATGATAATGGTAACGTTATAGATGTTATACAAAAGGGTAAATTAAAAGTTTCTATGTATACACTAGAAGGTGTTAAAAAGAATTAGCAATTTGGACAACCATAACCGTTTAAATGGTTTTCTGGCAATTGCTCAAAAATATTACCACATTGTTTACAAATAATTTTAATTTTTGTTTTATTGTTTTTATAATCCACCAACGAATAATCATATTTATTATGGTGGATATAATTTGATTTTTTTATAAATTCTTGCTTTGTTAATGATTTTGTTTTTGACATCTTTTCTATACCACAAAATTTACAGCCTTCTGATTTATAAAGCATATTTGTTGGTAATATTTTAAAAACTCCATGAATTAAACAATTAACTTCTATTGGAGTTTTCATATTTATAAATTTTGTATTTTTAAAATCATAATTTTGATTTCTTACTTTGTCTAAAAATTCCTTTTCTTCTATCCTTTTTCTTCCCATATTTTTAACTTAAATAAAAAAGCCAGCATAATGCTGGCTTTTGATTTTATTCTTTGTTTTCCTTGTCATTTCTTACAGGCACTTGTTCTTTTGCCCAATCATCTGTTATATCATATCTTTCTATAACAGTAGGAATTTTATCTTTTTCATCAACATAATTATGAGAAAAAGATAAATCTTTTTTATTGGAAGAACCTATGGTTGTGTTACTACTAGTCCAGTCTTGAAGTTTGTTTTCTTCATTTAAAAACTGAGGTTTCATAAGTCTTCCATTACTAGTCACTGTAACTACCATTTAGTCCTCCAATTAAAATTATTCAGTTTTTGCATCAGTTTCATCTGCTTTTTTAAAAAACATAATGAGATTCCATTCTGTTATGATTAACAGTAGTAACTGGAATTTTTTTATTGTTTAACACTGCGTCGAAAGTAATTTCGTCATTACCACCATCTACTTTTGCATAAACTTTATCTACCGCATGGGTTTTATTAAGTTTTTGTCTTTTTTCTTCAGTCATATGTTCCTCCATTAAAATTATATAGAATTAACTTTCGTTTTATTCTATTAAATTAATATCAAAACCATCAATTGTTGCAAATTCACATTTTTCATTGTTTAATATAAAACTCGTTGTTGAAATTGTAGTCGCTGTAACTTGTGTTGTATTTAAATTTCCAGAAGAATTAATAGTTAAGCAAGAATTAGTATTACCTTCAGTATCTACATATTTTATTTGTAATTCGTTTCCTGATTGTTTTATTTCAAATTGATTAATTGCAATAATATCATCAACATTTAAATCAGAAACACTAGCTTCACCTGCTGTAATATTTCCATTTGATGATACATCTATATTTGTTGCACTTATATTTGTTGAACTTATATTTGTTGTACTTATATTTTCTGCATCTATACTTTTTGTAGTTAATTCACCAGAAGTATCAAGAGTTAAATAAGAATTATCTGCATATTTTATTTGTAAGTTTCCATTGTTGTTTTGATTTATTTCAAAACTTCCAACAGTTATTTTTCCATTTCCATTAACTGTTAGATTATGATTACTTAAAGCTATATCTCCGGCGTTCCAAGTTCCTGATGTAATATCTCCTAATGTATTTATATTAGTGCTACCTTCAAAACTAAAAACTGCATTTCCAGTAACCAACGAAACAGAATTTGCTAATTCTGCTTGATTTGTAATAGGAGTTTTCCAAGAAAGGCTGCCATTATCTACATCTTCAAGAACTATATAATCATTTGCCTTTGCTTCACTATCATCTATATTAATACCTAATCTATTATCTGCCCAAGTTAAATGTTTTGAATCAATATAAATTTTATCTTGTTTGTTTTTTTCTATACCTTCAGTTATATATTTTGTATGATAATTATATAATTGTTCTGCTAAATAATCTTTGTTCAATATTTTTGTATTTTCTGTGGTTGCCATTATTTATCCTCCACATAATTAAATATAGTTTGTGCAAATGCATCTAACTCATTTGAATTAACATCTATATATTGTGAATTTGCTTCATCGTTTGATTTATATTTAGCAGTAGAACTTGTAACAGAAATATTTAAATATTCATAATTGTATTCACTGTTTCTATAAAAATTCCAAACATACCTACCATCAATTTGATCTTTTGCTGCTTCTATTGTAACATTATACAATTCGGCAAAATTACGAAAACGTCTACTTTTAGAAAGTATATTTTTTCTTTTATATTTTAAAAATTCTTTATCATAATCTATATTTTCTGTTTCAAATAAATATGAAGGTGCTGAAAGAACCATCCATTCTTTTTTTCCTTCTTCTACTTCTACAACAGAATAAAGAAAACACTTGCATTCTGCTTCTATACTTTTGCTATCAAGAACTATATATATGCCATTATAATCTGCGTTTTCTATAGCTGGTAAGCCTTCTATACTTTCTAAATAGTATTTATTAAATTTTGCTTTATTTGTACTTTCAATTATTCCTGCTTCTATTTCTTCAAGAGCATCTTCTATTTTTTTACCTTCACTTTTTAAAAAATATTTTCTTAATAAAAAATCTTTATCATAATTTATAAAAGATTTTTCTAAATAATTTTTGTCAATAAAATGCCCTGTATTAGTTTCCATAGTTTTAGTTTCCATAATTATCTCCTAAAGAAAGTAAACCTTCTTCAACTAATTTATTAAAATTTATTTCAGTTTTTTCGTTTGTAATATCTGTCCAACCATCAGTAAATTGTATATATAAATAACCATTATCATCTACTTTTATAGATTGACTACTATGAACCATTGCCACTCCAAGACTATCTGTTGTCATTTTTGGTATAATTACTGCATCGTCACTATTAATAGGAAGTACTTTAATATTATCTCCTATGCATATTTTTTTAATTTTATCTTTAAATGATAATTTACCACTTTCTAATATTAAATCATTTGTATATTCTTTTCCATCTTTTTCTATTGATGATGGAACAGATATAAGTCCTAAAGCATCTTCAGTAGCAGCAGAATAAGTAATTTTTTTTATTGTTATATATCCATTATCATCTTTTATATAATATCCATTACTATCTGTACTACTTTCTTCTGTAAAACTTGGTTTTATACCTCTAATAGCTCCTTTATCATAAAATTCAAATGAATCATCTCCTTTTGTTTTTATATGCGTTACTTTATAAGCCATTTATTCAAATCCTCATTATTATTATCTTTTTGAAAAGATAATAATTGGAGACGATAATGGCTAAAAAAATAGTAGCATTAGATGTATTAATTGGAATTTTAAAACAAGTATATAAAAAAACAAAAGAATATACAAAAAATCAAATATCAATTGAAGTAAAAATTCTTAGATCTTTAATAACAACAAATAGTAATGATATAAAAACATTGCAAACTACTACAGATAATCAGCAAGCTACTATAAATGGATTGTCCGGTAGATTAGGAACTGCAGAAAGTAATATAAAAACATTGCAAACTACTACAGATAATCAGCAAGCTACTATAAATGGATTGTCCGGTAGATTAGGAACTGCAGAAAGTAATATAAAAACATTGCAAACTACTACAGATAATCAGCAAGCTACTATAAATGGATTGTCCGGTAGATTAGGAACTGCAGAAAGTAATATAAAAACATTGCAAACTACTACAGATAATCAGCAAGCTACTATAAATGGATTGTCCGGTAGATTAGGAACTGCAGAAAGTAATATAAAAACATTGCAAACTACTACAGATAATCAGCAAGCTACTATAAATGGATTGTCCGGTAGATTAGGAACTGCAGAAAGTAATATAAAAACATTGCAAGATGATTTAGCAACTGTAAAAAGTAATGTAGAAGTTTTGCAGGGTAAAGTTTATGATTATTTAGGAAATGATGAAATAGATACAGTATTTGAGCAAACTGTGGAAAGAGCATAAAAATGGAAGAAAAGAAATTTGTAGGACTTGAAGGACTTAAACATTTTTGGACAAAAATAGAAGCTAAAGTTATAAAAATAATCGAAGACCAAATCGCACAAATAATTGCAGAAGCTCCAGAAAACTTAAATACTCTTAGGGAAATTGCCGATTGGATAAGCACTCATGAAGATAGTGCTAGTGCAATGAATACGG
>OBLI01001373.1_pt1 | contig 24028 bp, 20 predicted proteins | sample 1519701 | NCBI WGS metagenome assembly OBLI01 (sample SAMEA3663005, study PRJEB22513) | pig gut metagenome | biome: pig gut; feature: pig-associated habitat; material: faeces | place: France | collected 2012
CCCAAGCCACAGAGGCGGGTTCGATTCCCGTACCCTGCTCCAAAAAAGAACAGCACCCCACCGGGGTGCTGTTCTTTTTTGGTAAAAACAGGCGGGAATCGAGTAAGCGTCAAATCTGCCTCCGGCTTGCAAGAGAGTACTTCAGCTTATTCTGGCGTGCCTTAACCTGCGTGAAAATCAGAACGGCGACAAGAATGACTCCGATCAGAACGGTGAGCAGATGGAATCCAAGGTCCACGCCGGGAATGTCCGGGATGAACCCGTTGGACAGGGCATTGAAGCCCTTATTCGGAACAATGATGGTGCCGGTTTCCTGAAGAGCACGGCTCAGCAGGCCGCGGAAAATAAACATACCGGCCAATGTGGTAACGAACGCGGGGACGCCGACTCTGGTTACCAACGTGCCCTGATAGAGGCCAATGCAAAGGCCAAGCACCAGGACAGCCAAAATAGCGATCCACTCGTTGACTCCAAACTGCGTCATCAGAATCGCGGCAACGGCTCCCGAGAAGCCGGCCACATAGCCTACAGAAAGATCAATGTGCTTCAAAATCAGAATCAGGGTCATACCGATGGCAAGAACTGCCACATAGCCGACCTGCTTGATCAGATTGCTGATATTGGCTGCCTGTAAAAAGGCGCCCTGAGTCTTCCAGTTAAAAAATATCATGATGATTACCAGAGCGATATACATCATGTAATCTCTGATATTCGTCTTCGCGAGGCCGAAAAGTTCACTGATAAAGCTCTTCTTTTCCGACTCGTTTTGTGTCGTCTTTTCCATTCCGAAACCTCCTATGATCTGACAGCCATAGCCATGACTTTTCTTTCATCGGCTTCCTCTGCCGACAGTTCACCGGTAATGCTGCCGCCCGACATGACATACAGCCTGTCGCTCATTCCCAAAACCTCCGGCAGCTCAGAGGAAATCATTATAATGCTCATGCCTTCTTCTACAAGCCGATTCATCAGCGTGTAGATCTCATATTTTGCACCGACGTCAATTCCCCGGGTGGGTTCGTCCAAAATCAGGACGTTCGGCTTTGCAAACAGCCATTTTGCCAGCTGTACCTTCTGCTGGTTTCCACCGCTGAGGTTGCCTACTTTTTGCATAATAGAAGGCGCTTTGATGTTCATAGAAGATTTCAGCTCATTGGCCATCTGAATTTCTTTGTTTTCGTCCAGGGATAAGCCATTCTGAAGAATTTCCAAATCCGCCAGAGTGATGTTGTACTTGATATTCTGAATCAGCACCAGACCGTTACCCTTACTGTGTTTACATCCATCGCCACGAAATCGCTCACATAGCCCGTCTCCAGGTACTCATCCAGCGCCTCCACGCTTCTGATGCCCAACTGCTGTGTATCCACGGCGATAGATGCCGAAATTACATTCCGGTCGATTGCATTCAGAATGGTTTCCGTGGCAAAATAGCCCAGAATATCCACCTGTCCAACCAGGTTGAAGTCCACTACCGCCTGACACACGCTGACAGTGTTCTGCTCGTTGAGGCAGACGATGATTTCCGGCATGGTCTCCGGGTGCAGGTAATACTCCTGAAAAATGCTGCGTATTTCCTCTGCTCCCCCAAACTGGGAATCCGCCATAACCGCCCGGGCGGTCAGGGCCAGATTCAAATGGTTTCCCTCGTTGGCCAGCGTCTCCTGAATCCCGTTGAAAATGATGTTCTGCCCCGTGTCCTCTGCTGCCGCGTTCATCAGAATCAGGGCTTCTTTCGTATTGCTGTTGGCCTCGCGGATGATCTGCCGTCCATATTCACGCCCTACATCATAGCTGTCAATTCCTACAAAGCTTTTTCGCTGGCTTCCGCTGCAGTCGGAGAGGACAGTGACGACCGGGATGGACGCCTTGTCGGCCTCCGCGATCAGCTCCCGGGTGTCTTCGCTTCCATCCCCCTCCAAAATAATGCCATCCACGCCGGAAGCAATCGCAATCTCCAGAAGCTCCTTCTTGGTGTAGTCCACAGTGAGATCTTTTCCCATCCACTCCACGAAAATGTCCCCTGTGCTCCCGTAACGCCTGGCCTGATTGAAGATTTCCTCCCAGAAAATATCGTCCCTGGAGGATGTGACAAAGGCGTAGTGCCGGCTGCATTCCCGGAACGGCTCCTCTTTCGCGGACACAGAAGCATTGGCGAGGTACCGAATATAGGACAGTACGCCCGCTGTCGCGGCGAAGAGGAAGAGTATCGCAATGATCAGAAAGAAAAATGGTTTCCAGCTTTGTGACCCTTTCGTATCCACAAGTTACCTCCAAAGTAATAACGCTATCTCATCTTTCACTGAAACCCGCAACGAATTTATCCTATCATGGATTTCATCGGATATCAAAATTCATTCTCGCCCTTGGGCCGGTTTGCCTTCCTGCAGCGGTATGTTCTGCTGAAAATGTGTAAAATTACATTTTCTTTCAATAAGCTATATTTTATCACCGATTCTTCCCGGTGTCTACCATTTCATATTCAGTATAATGCTGCTATCGGATAAGACCGTTTGGTTTTATCCGATAGACACCGCCGTTGGCGTTGTCGTTTCCATGATTTTCGGAATAGAAAATCATGGAAACCCGTCTCGTTATGATCTTCATTTCTATTGAATATCAGTATAAGCCCATAAAGGAACACACCTGGCTACCATTTATGGTAGCCAGGCGATAGAAGAGCAGTATATGTCCGCTACAGGCGCATTGCCCAAGAACGCATCCACGGCATCACCAATGGCATCCCGGAATGCTTCGTCCGTCATCCAGGAGCAGGTGGAATAGGTACGGTCAATCGTGTCCGCGAACCTCCGGGACAGGCGTGGATGCGCTCGTTCAAATTTAGGGAAATGCTTGATTACATAGCCGGAGTAATCCCTGTCGAAGTCCCGGTGGCGCATGCCGCTGACCTGCTATGCAAGCCGCGGGGAGGTTTTACGCTTACTAACAAAAACTGGGGCTCTGTTTCAATTGTGGTGCTTACCGGACTTGGAGCTTCAGGGCTACGGATGCAACGCTCTTGGCAGGATTGCCATCTACGTAGACATTCAGGACTACACTGGTGGGAAGCTTCCCGTCGGGAACCTTGTTGCCCTTGAAGCCGATGGCGAATTCACCGCTGCCATAGGAATAGACTTCAAATATCCCCTGATACTTTGCGTCTTTGATCTCTGCCTTCACAATGGGATTCAGGGCCTTGTCGGCAGTGGTAAGGCGGAAGGTGCCCCGGCTGAATCGGTCAGCTTTATACAGCACCGGCGTGCCGCTGACGGCTACCTTCGCCGTGCCGGATTTGACAGCGAGGTTGACATAAGCCGGTTTTGCGCAGCTGTCGAAGGTAAGTTTTGCCCGGTATTTCAGGGCAGTGTCCACCTCGGCTCCGGGAACCTTCGTGATGGTGAAGGTACCGTTGGCGTTGGAGGTGATGCCAAACAGGCCCTCGACATTCTGGTAGTCTTCGCCACGCCTGCCGCTCCAGCTTTCGATGGTGAGCTGAGGAGCAATGTCCGCAAGGCCCGCGTAGTTCTTATAACTGGGCGTCACCGTGATGGCAGTGCCGTCTCGGACCACGTCGATGGTGCCGCGGGCTTTCATAGAAGCGGTGACGGCGGTGTCCAGAATCTTCACACTCAGGGTCACTGCCGGGTCGTTTTCTGTGGCTCTCAGGGCGATCTTGTAGGTCTTTCCGGCCTCCGCGGTGGAGTTGGCGGTGACCGTCAGCTTTCCGTCAGACCAGGAAACCGTCAGCGGCTCCTGCGTGCCGGGCTGGGACAGGTCAATGGACTGACCGTCCTTGCTGTTCGGCGGGATCAACGCAGCAACGGGATTTGTAAAATCGTAGCCCCTGGTCAGGCAGGTCACGTCCACTACGGCGGTGTCACCGATCTTTCTGTTCAGGCTCAGGCTGGTTTTCGACAGCTTCAGCTTGACAGGCGTGCGCTTGACGGGCAGCTTTAGATTGTTCAGGGTCAGCGACCTGCCGTTGTCAAGCGTGAGGGTTGCGGTCAGGCTGTAGGTGTGACCCTGGACCGGCGGATTCTTGCTGTCCGCCCGGAATACCAAAAGCCCGTCTTCCTTGCCGAGGGTGAAGGAATCCCTGACGCTGCCAACTGCCGTTTTGCCCGCGTACTCCGTGACGTCCCAGTTTGTCACCGTAAAGCCGCCGGAAGCGTAGTTTTTGAAAGCGGGCTTCACCACAGCTGCGGATGCCGGGAAGGACAGGTCAATGCCGCCGCTGATCTTGGCGGAGGCGGTGATGGTGCTCTTGCTGGCGGCAAGGGTCTTTACCGTGATGACGGCATCGCGGGTGTCAGCTGTGGAGACGTGGAGATAGTAGGTCGCGCCGGGCTGGGTCTTGTCCATCACGGTCTCCACGGTAACCACGCCGTTTTCGTACCAAAAGTTCAGCCAATCCTGCTGTTCCAGCTTATTTCCCCGGCTGTCCGTCAGGAAAAGCGTCACCTCCGGAATCCGGTAATCCGCAGGGGAAGCCGTGATGGGAATGCGCGCACTGTCACCTGCCGTGCTGTTCAGGGTGACGCTGGCGGGCTTGGCGGCGATAGACGGGGCCTTGGCGGTGACTTTCAGGCTCAGGGGAACGGTCTGACGTGTGTCGGAGAAGGACACGGTGCCTGGATGCGGACCTGCGAAATTTTCACCGGAGGGAATCAGGGTGAAGCTGCCGTCCGTGCGGTCGAAGTCCTTGACTCGGAATCCGTCCACCTGGATATCCTCGACGTTCAGCGTTTCCAGCGTGTCGGTTTTGGTTCCGCACAGCAGCTTCAGGGAAATGCCCTGGCTGTTTTTGGCGGCAACTGTCACGGAGGTGGCCGACAGCTTCAGCTTGGGGGCGGCGTAGGCCGTCTTTACGGGGATGGTCAGGTTGGTGCTGATGTTGTCCCCCCACTCGGCGGTTTTTACCGTCACGGAGACCTTGCCGGAGGCCTTGGCGGGGGCTTTTTCGGTCAGGGTAAGCACGCCGTTTTCCAGCGTCAGCCATTCGGGCAGTGCCTTGCTTTCGATGTCCGTCACCGTTGCGCCGGTAATCTGAATGGCCTGAGACTGACCCGTGTAGAAGGGGTTGAAGGTCAGCGCGGAGACTTTCAGCTTGGGCATGGACTTCTTCACGGTGAGCTTCAGAGCGGTGTCGGTGATGAACTCTTTGCCGTCCACAGTAACTCTGACTTTACTGGTATAGCTGCCTGCCACGGGCTTGGGGTTGTTGATGGCGGAAGCCTTCGGCACCACCAGCAGGGTGCGGTCGTCTTTTACCGCCAGGTCAAAGACAGCGGCGGCCTTTTCGTCGGCGAAGGCGGCGGATTCGATGGCGACACCGTTGTCCTCCATCCCCCCATCTGGGGCGATGGTGTCGGGGGTCACCTCGGGGTTCCGGTTCTGCGCCAGCAGAAGAATCACGTCAAAGGCGGCGTAATCGGTGCGCAGCAGCTCGGTGGTCAGCGAAGTGGTGCCCAACTGGACGCCGGTGACCTCCTGATTTGCCTGCTTTTGTGTCACGTCAACCCGGCAGCGGGCGGAGAAAACGTACTGTCCGTGGGTGACGGTAGCCACGGCGTAGGCGGTGCCGGGGGCCATGGGGGTCACGTCGCCGAATTCATTGACGGAAATGACCTGGGTATTTTCGGGATTTTCCGCGCTCCACGTAAGGTCACCGGCCCATTCCTCGGGGGTGACGGCGGCGGTGAGCTTCTGGTCAGCCGACCCGACCTCCATGGTCAGGTATTCCCGGTCAAGGGTGACGGTTCGTCCGGCGGGGACGCCGTAGAGCTGCACCCGGGCGGACACGTCCTGCCGGGGTATATAGGTAAAGCTGAGGGTGCCGTCGGGGTTGGCGTTGTCCTGATCGATGTACAGCAGGTTCTCGGGAACCAGCGAGCCGGGAATCAGGCTGACAATGAGCACATATTCCTCTCCGGGTTCCAGCCCGGTGAACTTCACGGAACGGACGCCGTTTTTCCCGCTTTCCGTGCCGGAGAAGGCGGATAGCTTTTGCAGCACCGGCTCCACGGTCATTTCCGCCCCGGCAGGCGCGGCGTACCACTGGATGTCGGAAACCTCCTCAAGGAGCAGTTCCTCCTCTGGCTGCGGAGCCGGTTCCGTTTCTTCGGATTCCTCGATGACCTCGGGGATGGTTTCCTCCGTGACATCCGGAACCGTTTCCTCAATGGTCTCAGGGATGGTTTCTTCGGTTGCTTCGGGGACTGCCTCGTCAGCAGGATCAGCGGTACCGTCCTGGGCCTCCGGACCAGAGGAGTTGTAGTGAATGGTAGCGTTGGTCAGGTTACTGTTATTGCTGCCGATGGAAATCTGGCTCCACTGCGCCTCAGTTCCACCGTAGTATACATCCTTCAGACTGCTGCACTTATAGAACGCATTCCCGCTAATGGAAGTAACGCTGTTGGGGATCGTCACACTGGTCAGACGGTTGCACCAAGAGAACGCATCCTCGCCAATGGAAGTAACGCTGTTGGGGATCGTCACACTGGTCAGACTGCTGCAATTATAGAACGCACAATCTCCAATGGAAGTCACGCTGTTGGGGATCGTCACACTGGTCAGACTGCTGCAACCATAGAACGCAAAATCGCCAATGGAAGTAACGCTGTTGGGGATCGTCACACTGGTCAGACTGCTGCAATCATAGAACGCGCTATAGCCAATGGAAGTAACGCTGTTGGGGATCGTCACACTGGTCAGACTGCTGCAACAAGCGAACGCACTATCGCCAATGGAAGTAACGCTGTTGGGGATCGTCACACTGGTCAGACTGCTGCAACAAGCGAACGCATAATCCTCAATGTAAGTAACGCTGTTGGGAATCGTCACACTGGTCAGACTGCTGCAACCATAGAACGCAAAATCGCCAATGGAAGTAACGCTGTTGGGGATCGTCACACTGGTCAGACTGTAGCAAGAAGAGAACGCTTCATAGCCAATGGAAGTAACGCCTTGCTCAATGGCAACAGTTTTAATCTGGCTGCGCTTGTCAAACCAAGGTATATCATAGAGCGACGAATAATCCATCATCTTACCGCTGCCGGAAATGGTCAGCGTACCGTCATCGGTAAGGGTATAGGTCACATTGTCTCCATTGGCGCCGCAGGGGCCAGAAAGAATGACAGTCCCAATCTGTACGGATACTGAACAGGTCGCTTCATATGTTACTCCTGCATTTGAATACATCACGATAACCGTTGTTATTCCCGTGACTTTCGCTGTTATCACGCCGCCAGAGCTGATGGTTGCCACTTCGGCGTTGCTGGAACTCCACACACAGCTGGACGTAACATCCTTACCATCAAAGGATGCAGTAAGCTGACGGGATTCAGAGGACGAAAGAGAAATACTGGAGTCTGAGAGCGTCAGCTGGTTTTGCTGTGTTGCCCCATCCACAATGACCTCCAGCGTCTTGGGCGCTCCGTATATGGTAAAGTCCTTTTTGTATTCCTTTCCACCATGGGAAATCTGATAGGAATACCTGCCATCGGGAAGGAAAACCGTGGTTACGCCCTTCTCGTCTGTTGCGGGAATCCTGTCGATTGCAGGTCCCCAATCAGCATCCAGCACCATGACTTCTGTCAATTCCACGCCGTCCCGATACAGCTTGATTGGGACATCCTTCACCGGGCCCTGGGACTCGGATTTGACTGTAATAGTTGTCTTGAAAGCCTTATGGGGACACCGTGTAAAGCCTGAGTCATTTTCACTGACAGAAACATAAAAATCACTTAGTTTCCATTTTTTGCTCGCTATGGTCAATTTGTTTTTAACGGGTTTATTCAAAACCTTCAGTTCCCCATCTGCTGAGAGCTTTACATGGATTTCGCCCTCAAAGCAGAGCGCGCAGGTATGTATTTCACTACTGGACGGAGAGGACAGGCTTTGAATTTTTTCTGTTGCGGATACTTCAAAGCCTAGCTTTCCTGTTACCGACAAGTCTGCCGCTTTTTCTGAAATAACTGCAACTCCCAGCTTTACCTTTAAGCCGATAAACAGCGTGCCCTTAAATTCTGCCTTGCTTTTTACTGAGGGAGGAGAACCGATGTCCTGCCATCCTCCCAAATCGCTGTCATAGGCCTGCCCCAGAGAGCCCTTGTATTCAATCTGATAGGACAGTTTTCCGGAAGCTTCTACCACAAATTGGGGATTGACATGGGCGTAGACACCTGCGCAGATATAAATGTCAAACTTACCCAGAGACGGCGTTGCACTTAGTTTTCCTTCCAGTGCAATACTTCCGGACAGTGAAAAATCAGCGGAAAAAGAGACATATTGGTACTCGAAACTAACGTACACCTTCAAAGAGAAGGTCAGACCCAGTTTTACTGCACCTTCTACAGAGATGTTGTTATTCTCACTGCCCCATTTCAGTTTCGTCAGATCGTAGGTTCGCTCAATGCTTTTTGTGTCACCAGTATCGACCGCTCCATCCGGGGACTCTCCCATCATCTCGGCATACGCTTCCTCAGAGATAACCGCTCCCGGATTGAGTTCGCTGTCATCAAATGTATAGTCCTTGCCGAAGCTGTCCTCTTCGATCTTCACGAAATCGAACACCGCAGACAAATCGGCATCCGGGTTTTCCGTCACGGTGACAGTATTACCCTTAACAGAAACGCTGGCGGCGTTGACGATGAGCATCGAGCCGTCGGGGTATGTATAGGTGAAGGTATCTCCTGGCTGCATGGCAAGGAACTGGGCATCGGCGTTTTTGATGGTGTAGGTGCCGTTACCATTGTCGGTAATGGTGACCTCTCCGGCGGAGTCTGCCCGCAGGGTGTTCTCATTGAACACGGCGAAGTTGGTGGTGTCGTCATCGTCCAGATTCAGCACCAGCTCCGGGTTAAAATCCTCCACCGTGGCCGCCAGAATGTCCTGCATGACCTTGGTGTAGCGGTCGGTTTTGAATTCCTCGGACACCGGGCCGTTGGTGGCCGCGTCCAGAAGATAGGCCCCGGCGCTGAAATAATAGGGCATGACGGGAATCTCAATTGCCACTTCCGCAATGGTTTCCTCCGGGCTTACGGTCACCGTGCCGGAGCCAAGCATTTTCCCGCTGTTCTGGTCGTAAATCGCCACCACAAGGTTGGCTTCCACCGGGGTGGTATACTCCACCGTGGCGGTGGCGCCCTCAATCACCAGATCGCAGATCCGGGCGTCGTATGCTTCTCCCGATCCCTCCTGCTGGGATTCATTCACCGTGTTCGTCAGCAGATTGCCGAAGGAAGAGGTTCCCTCCAGCGTCACGTCGTTGCTGACTGCAGTACCTTCATTTTCCGCGCCGGCGGTGACTGGAACCATGGAAATTGCCATGGTCAGCACCAACGCCAGAGCTATCAGCCGCTTCATCATCGTATTTCCCTCTTTCTTTGGAGTGATTCCTCTGTGGATATTTCTTCCAATTCTGATTATAAGCGGAAAAACGACATTTTTCAAGCTCCATACCGGAAAATGCTCCGTATGGCAGACGTGTATCTATAACCCGACCAAAAGGATTCAGGCATGAAATCTGCCGACAGTTTTCGCGTGTGGTGTTTTTGGGGAACCCATTCTGCGGCGCGGCTCGGAAAGACCCGGCGGTCAATGTCAATCAAATGTGAAAGCTGGCAGCGAATACGGCCCATTCGCTGCCAGCTTTCACAATATGCCTGGATATGGCGGAAAAAATCCGCACAGAGACAATAGCAGATTGCGCATTGGAAATCATTTGCAGACACTGCCGCTGCCCCCCTTTTTTGACAGACGGAGCACCCCGGCAGGTGCTTTCGTCATTTTGCCATGCGGTTCAACAGAGCCACGGCGCCGATGAGCACCCCGGTGACGAGGAACACTCCGGCAAACCCTACTCCGGCAATGGGCAGGGCTTCCAATAATAGATCCAACCGCATTTTAACCTCCTGTCCGCCGCACCAGCGCCAGAATCAGTCCGCCCGCAATGACGGAAGCAATCTGCCCGGAGACGTTGACCCCCACGGCCTGCATCAGAAGAAAATTCTGCTTATCCTCCTGCTGCCCCAGCTTGTGCACCACCCGGGCGGACATGGGAAAGGCGGAGATTCCCGCCGCGCCGATCATGGGATTCAGCTTTTCCCGGCAGAACAGGTTCATGAGTTTGGCAAGGAAGATGCCCCCGGCTGTGTCCATGATGAAGGCCACCAGCCCCAGCCCCAGAATCATCAGGGTTTCGGGCCGGAGGAAAGCCTCCGCCGTCATCTGGGCGGACACGGACAGCCCCAGCAGCAGCGTGACTAAATTCGCCAGCACGTTCCGGGCGGTGTCCGACAGGGAATCCAGCACGCCGCACTCCCGCAGCAGATTGCCGAACATGAGAAATCCGATCAGCGCCGCCGCGTCGGGAGCCGCCAGCCCTGCCACCAGCGTCACCAGAATGGGAAAGAGTACCCGGGTGGTTCTGGATACGGGCTTTCCCTTGTAATCCATGCGGATTTTTCGCTCCGCGCTGGTGGTGCACAGCCGAATCACCGGCGGCTGGATCATGGGCACCAGCGCCATGTAGGAATAGGCGGCCACCAGAATGGCGGGCAGATAACGGCTTTCCAATACCGTAGCCACATAGATGGAGGTGGGGCCGTCCGCCGCGCCGATGACGGCAATGGAGGCCGCGTCCTTCAGCGGAAACCCCAGCAGGGACGCGAGACACAGGGTGAAGAAAATGCCGAACTGTGCCGCCGCCCCGAAAAGCATCAGCTTTGGATTTGCCAGCAGGGGCTGAAAATCGATCATGGCCCCGATGCCGAGAAACAGCAGCAGGGGAAACAGCTCATACTCCGCAATGCCCAGCTCGAACAGCCGCCGGAGCACCGCCGCCGCCCCGGAGCCGGGCAGATTCATGAGGATGGCGCCAAAGCCCATGGGCAGCAGCAGGGCCGGCTCCATATTTTTGGCGATGGCGAGATAGATGAGCACGCCGCCGATGAGCCACATCACCGCCTGCCCGGCTTCCATGTTCAGAACATTCACATTTGTCCCTCCAATCCTACCATATTATAAGGGAAGCGCATTGCGTAATTTGCAGAATCCTGTCCCTGCCGAAAATCCATTTGCGTGAAAAATATGAAAAATATGATTGACAGTTCCAAGCGGTTATGGTAAAGTGAGCGGGAAGAATTCTGCATATGGAAGGTGAAAACCATGGAGCACATCAAGACCATCGAGACCCGCAACCTGTGCGACAGCGCCAAAAACGGCGGCTGCGGCGAGTGCCAGACTTCCTGCCAGTCCGCCTGCAAGACCAGCTGCGGCATTGCCAACCAGAAGTGCGAGAGTGCCAAGGAAAGCAAGTAATTGCACAAGGATGCCGAGAACTTGTCATTGCGAACCAGTGACCGATGTCACTGGTGTGGCAATCCGTATTCCCATAGGATGCTCAGATAATTGACATTTTTAAGGAGAACGGATTCCCACGCCAGTGTGCGCACTGGCTCGGAATGACTTTTTTTATAGATAGAAGGAGTAACTTATGATTCATCAGTATAAGCTGGGCGGCTATAACATCGTGCTGGACGTATGCTCCGGTGGGGTGCACGTGGTGGACGGGGTTGCCTATGACATCATCGCCATGTTTGAAACCCATAGCCGGAAGGAAGTGCTTCGGGCCATGGGGTCGAAATATCCCAGCCTGACCGAAGCGGAACTGGAAGAATGCTATGCGCAGGTGGAAAGCCTGAAGGACGCGGGCAAGCTGTTTGCCCCCGATACCTTCGCGCCCATGGCGGGGCAGCTCAAGCAGAAGACCGCCGGGGTGGTGAAGGCCCTGTGCCTTCACGTCGCCCACACCTGCAACTTAAACTGCTCCTACTGCTTCGCCAGTCAGGGCAAGTACCATGGGGAGCGGGCAATGATGTCCTTCGAGGTGGGCAAGCGGGCGCTGGATTTCCTGATTGAAAATTCCGGCACCCGGAAAAATCTGGAGGTGGACTTCTTCGGCGGGGAACCGCTGATGAATTTCCAGGTGGTCAAGGATCTGGTGGCCTACGCCCGGAGCATTGAGCAGGAGAAGGGGAAGCGTTTCCGCTTCACCCTGACCACCAACGGCGTGCTGGTGGATGACGAGGTCATCCAGTGGGCAAACAAGGAATGCAGCAACGTGGTGCTGAGCCTGGACGGACGGAAGAAAATCCACGACCGGTTCCGGGTGGATTACGCCGGAAACGGCAGCTGGGAGAAGATCGTGCCCAAGTTCCAGAAGTTTGTGCAGGCCCGGGGTGGGAAGGACTACTATATGCGGGGCACCTTCACCCACAATAACCCCGATTTTCTCAAGGACATCCAGCAAATGCTGGATTTAGGCTTCACCGAGCTGAGCATGGAACCGGTGGTCTGCGCCGCCGGTGACCCTTCCGCTCTGACGGAGGAAGATTTGCCCATCGTCATGGAGCAGTACGAAAAGCTGGCGGAACTGATGCTGGAACGGGACAGGGAAGGCAGGCCCTTCACCTTCTACCATTATATGATCGACCTCACCGGCGGCCCCTGCATCTACAAGCGGATTTCCGGCTGCGGCAGCGGCACGGAGTACATGGCGGTGACCCCCTGGGGCGACCTGTACCCCTGCCATCAGTTCGTGGGGGAGGAGCGGTTCCGGCTGGGCAATATCTGGGACGGGGTGACCAACACCGAGGTGCAGGGCGAGTTCGCCGCCTGCAACGTCTACGCCCACCCGGAGTGCCGGGACTGCTGGGCGCGGCTGTACTGCTCCGGCGGCTGCGCGGCAAACGCCTATCATGCCACCGGCAGCGTCACCGGTGTCTACGAATACGGCTGCAAGCTGTTCCGCAAGCGCATGGAGTGCGCCATCATGGTAGCCGTGGCCCGGGCATTGGGGGAATAAATGGACACACCCATCTGTGATTTTGCCCGGGATTACGGGTCAAAAGACAACATCCGCCTGCATATGCCGGGACATAAGGGGAAAAACCAGCTTGGCGTGGAACATCTGGATATCACGGAAATCGACGGGGCAGACAGCCTGTACGAGGCCAGTGGCATCATCCAAAAAAGCGAGGAAAACGCAAGCCATCTGTTCGGCTGCCCCACGTTTTATTCCACGGAAGGTTCCTCCCAGTGCATCCGGGCCATGCTGTATCTGGCGGTGCTGTGGGCAAAGGAGCGCGGAAAACCGCCGGTAATCGCCGCCGGGCGCAACGCCCACAAGACCTTCCTCACCGGGGCGGCGTTGCTGGATTTGGATGTGCGCTGGCTGTACCCCAAAAACGGCGGCTCTTATTTGTCCTGTAATCTCACCCCGGAAGCGGTAGAAGCCGCATTGGAACAGGAAACGCCCACGGCGGTGTACCTGACCAGCCCGGATTATCTGGGAAACGTGGCGGATATTGCCGGAATTGCCGAGGTTTGCCACAGGCATGGGACGCTGCTGCTGGTAGACAACGCCCACGGGGCGTATCTGAAATTTCTGGGACCCTCCCGGCACCCCGTGGATTTGGGAGCGGATCTCTGCTGCGACTCCGCCCACAAGACATTGCCGGTGCTCACCGGCGGGGCCTATCTGCACTGTACGCCGGAATTTCAGAGCTGGGCGAAAAATGCCCTTGCTCTCTTCGGCTCCACCAGCCCGTCCTACCTGATTTTGCAGTCTCTGGACGGGGCAAACCCGGGCCTGGCACGGCTGGCGGACAGATTGAAAGAATTTGTCCCCCGTGTGAACGCGGTCAAGAAAAAACTGACAGAACAGGGGTTTGTTCTGTACGGTCAGGAGCCGCTGAAAATCACCCTTTCCGCCAAGCCCTATGGTTATACCGGGCAGGAACTGTCCCAATACCTGCTGCAACTGAATATCGTCAGTGAATTTGCCGACCCGGATTTTCTGGTGCTGATGCTCACCCCGGAGAACGGGCAGGCGGCGTTGGACGCGCTGGAAACGGCCCTGCTGACCATCCCCCGAAGGACGCCGATTTCGGAAAAACCGCCGGTATTTTCACCGTGCCAGCGGGTGTACTCCCCAAGGGACGCCATGCTCTCCCCCATGGAGACGGTTCCCGTAGCGGAAAGCGAGGGAAGAATCCTCGCGGCGGCAACCGTGGGCTGCCCCCCGGCGGTGCCCATCGTAGTCAGCGGGGAACGAATAGACGCCCACGCCGTCCGGTGCTTTCAGTATTACGGCTTTACCCATTGCAGCGTTATGAAATAGGAACAGCCCGGATTTTCGTCCGGGCTGTGTTTTTATGCCGCCTCCTTCATGCGCTGCTGCACCACGTTAGTGAGCCGGGCGATGAACTCCCCGTTGGTGGGCTTGCCCCGGTCGGGGCTGACGGTGTTGCCGAAGTAGCGGCACAGTACGTCCATATCGCCCCGGGTCCAGGTCACCTCGATGAGGTGGCGGATGCCCCGCTCCACACGGGAGGCGGTGGTGTCAAACTTGGCGGCAATCTGGGGGTACAGCCCAAAGGTGATGTTGTTGATGTAGTACCGGTTTTCCACTGCCATGAGTACCGCCTCCACCACGTAGGGGTGGCCCACCAGATGGTCCGGAGTGCCCAGCTCCAGCAGAATCTGCCGGATCTGATATTCCGGGTCCTTCCGGGTCAGCTGGGGGTACGCCATCAGCTGCCGCAGCTCCTGTTTGACACGGGTCTGCTCGGTGAGTGTTTCCGCGGTGCACAGCCGCATCAGAGTGTCTACCTGCAATTCCAAATCACGCATATTTGATTCCTCCTGAAAAATAGAATGATACCCGTTTTGTTGGACGGTTTCGGTGGTAACATTTTGTAACACACGAAAGCATCCGACAAAAGTCGACAGAAAGGTTGACTTTAGTATGCAAATATGCTATGATAAATGCGGATAAAATGATAATTAGCAGAAAATGAATACTAAAGTAACTTTCTGACAGAATCATACCACGACTAAAGAACACTGTCAACCCACAAAATGATTACTTTAGTAACTTCTGCGAATTGCACAAACAGTGAGGGGGAGCTTTTGTGTTTTTTGACAGATTTCAGGCGTTGTGTGACGGGAAGGGTATCAGCGTTTACCGGGCCTGCACGGACATCGGCCTGAACCGCAGCGCGGTGGCAAAATGGAAGGCCGGCGGCAAGCCCAACGGCACCACCGCCGCCAAGCTGGCGGCCTACCTTGGCGTCACCACGGACTACCTGCTCACCGGCCAGGAGGAGACCCGGCCCAATGTAACCGATGACGATATCAAATTTGCCCTCTTCGGCGGCGACGGGGAGATCACCGACGCCATGTATGAGGAGGTCAAGCAGTTTGCCGCCTTTGTCCGTCAGCGGGAGGCGGAGAAAAAGGAGTAGCCATGGAAATCCCCATTCTGTATGCCCTTGCGCAGCAACAGAATATTCCTGTGTACCAGTTTCCGCTGCCCAGCACCGGCTCCATGTCCCTGATGGATGAGCAGGGGCGGTGCTTCATCGGTATGGACGCGGGCGTGCGGGACGATGGCCCTCAGGAGCGGGTGCACCTGGGCCATGAGCTGGGCCACTGCGTCACCGGCAGCTTCTACAACCGCTACGCCGCCGTGGACTGCCGCCAGCGCCACGAGAATCAGGCCAACAAGTGGGCAATTCAAACCCTTATCCCGGTGGACGATCTGGACAGGGCGGTTGCGGAAGGGTGCACGGAGATTTGGGAGCTGGCAGAGCGCTTCGGCGTGACCGAGGATTTTGTGCGCAAGGCCGTGTGCCTGTACGTCCACGGGAACCTTGCCACGGAGCTGTACTTTTAGTTGACAGTGAACAGTTGACAGTGGATAGTTGTGGTATCCCCTTCGGGGATGATTTGAAAAAGTCCCGCAGGGACACCTCAACTGTCCACTATCAACTGTCAACTATATTTCGCTGCCGCTTGACATTTTCCGACACCTTCGCTATAATATCCCCAGCGCAAAGCAAATACGTCTTCGGGGGGCCGGATGCATCCGGCTGAGAGTGAGCCTGCTGGCTCTGACCCGTGAACCTGATACGGCTAGTACCGTCGGAGGGAAAGGCAGAATACCGAAAAAGGTATCGCATTGCATCCTGAGACGGGTTTGCAATGCGATTTTTTCATTATGGAAACTCCAAATCAATCGTCTGCGGCTGCCAGTGCCTGCCGATTGAATCAGAGCTTCCAAATCTTAGGAGGTATTCTCAATGAACAATTCCCATCGTAAGGTGCGGATGCTGACCGAGGGCGCCCTGTGCATCGCTCTGGCGGAAATTCTCAGCTTCCTGCCCCTGTACAAAATGCCCTGGGGCGGCTCCGTAGACCTGGCCATGCTGCCCATCATTCTGTTCTGCGTCCGCTGGGGCTTTGGGCCGGGCATGGTGGTGGCTTTCGCCCACGCCGTGTTCCAGACCCTGTTTGAGGGCGGCATCGCCATCGGCTGGCAGAGCATCATCGGCGACTTTATTCTGGCCTACACCGTGCTGGGCCTTGCCGGCCTGTTCAAGGGTAAGTTCGTGCCCGCCACCATCGTGGCCTGTGTGGCCCGGTTCCTCATTCACTATGTGGTGGGCGCCACCATCTGGGCCGAGTACATGCCCGAGACCTTCTTCAATATGACCATGACCACCCCCTGGTTCTATTCCGCTCTGTATAACGGCGCGTATATGCTGCCGGATATGCTGATTTTGCTGGTGATCGGCGTGGTGCTGCTGAAGACCCCCGCGAAAAAGTACGTCCTCGGTGAGGACTTAAAGTGAAGCAAAACCGCCATGACGTTCTGTCATGGCGGTTTTGCTGCTTTCGGAAGTGAGATTAGGAGAGCGGAGAGTGAAGAGTGGAGAGTGGAGTTGTGGTATCCGCTTCGCAGATTATTTAAATCATCGCCGAAGGCGATACCATCACTCCACACTCCAAACTCCACACTTATAAAAACGCTTCACTCTTGCGAAATGACGTGCGCCCCCTGAAATTCCACGTGCAGGGGGAGCATCTGCCAGCCGTGCTCGGTGACGGCGTTCAGCTTGGCTTCCAGCCTTTCCTGCAAACCGGGGTTCCGGGTGATGCACAGCAGGGTGGGGCCTGCGCCGGACAGGCAGAAGGCCGCGCCGGTGGTGCGTACCAGCGCCTCGATTTTTTCGTAGTCGGGAATCAATTTCTTGCGGTAGCGCTGGTGAAGCCGGTCTTGCATGGCGTTTCGCAGCAGCTTTTCGTCGCCCTTTTCCAGCGCCTTCAGCACCAGCGCGCCGTGGGAAATGTTGTAGATGGCGTCGGCCCGGTTGACCTGCTCCGGCAGCACGCTTCGGGCCAGCGTGGTGGGCAGGTTGAATTCGGGAATCAGGGCCAGAAATTCCCAGCCCGGGTGCAGCGGGAAGCTGACGCACACGGGCAGGCCTCCGTCCACCATGGAAGCCGTCAGGCCGCCGTAGAAGGCCGGAGCCAGGTTGTCCGGGTGGCCCTCCATGGCGTTGGTGATGTTCAGAAGGCCCTGGGTCGATAATTTATTGCCCCGCAGCACGTTGGCACCCATGGCGCCAGCCACCAGCAGGGCGGCGGAGGAGCCAAGACCACGGCAGATGGGGATGTGGGCGTCGATGTGGATTTTCACGCCCCGCACCTCCTCACTCATGGTGTTCAGCACGGCGCAGTAGGAGGTATAGGCCAGATTGTCGGGGCCGGTAAAGGCCTCGTCGCAGCCGGTGATTTCAAGACCACAGTCGGTTTCCTCAAAGGTCACATCGGTGTACAGGCTCAGGGCGCAGCCGAAGGCGTCAAAGCCCGGGCCAAGGTTGGCGGTGGTGGCGGGAACACGAATAGTAACACGTTTCATCTTATTCTCCAATTATGGCAATTGTATGTCATTGCGAGCCAGTGCGCACACTGGCGTGGCAATCCGTTTTCCCTTTGCGCACCTCGATTTCGAACCCGGTACAAAAGGGATAAGGGATGCGGATTGCCACGTCGCTGCGCTCCTCGCAATGACAGTATCCTTCATAGGTTCAACACATACTCCAGCATCTTGTCCTTATCAATGACGCCGGTGTGCCTTTCTTCCTTGCCCTGCAAAGAAGCGAGGTTCTTAGGCACGGGCACGCCGGTGATTTCGGACAGACGGGCCATCTGGTCGAACTCGCTGCCGGAGGTATCGCCGCCGATGGCGGTGAGAACGGCAACGGGGAACTTGTAGGGAGAGGCGGTGGACAGCACCACCATGGGCCGCTTGTCACCGGTCTGGTTTACATAATCTTCCGCGGCAGCCCAGCCGGAGGCGGTGTGGGGGTCGCACAGGTAGCCGTAGTCCCGGTAGACCCGGCCCATGATCTCGGCGGCCCGGGCATCGTCACAGTACGCTGCCCAGAATTCATGCTGAATCTTTGCCAGCAGGTTGGCGGGCACGGTGTAGGCCCCTTCCGTGTTCAGCTGCTTCATCAGATCTGCGACCAGAGCGGTATCCCCGCTCAGCAGGTACAGCAGCCGCTCCAAGTTGGAGGACACCAGAATGTCCATGGAGGGGGAGGTGGTCTTCAGCAGGGGACGGCGGCGGTCATAGGTGCCGGTGCGGATAAAGTCGGTGAGGACGTTGTTGGCGTTGGACGCGCAGATCAGCTTCCCCACGGGCAGGCCCAGCATTTTTGCAAGGTAGCCCGCCAGAATGTCGCCGAAATTGCCGGTGGGAACGGAGAAGCTCACCGCGTCGCCCAGCCGGATTTTTCCCGCGTCCAGCAGGTCCCGGTAGGCCCGGAAATAGTACATGATCTGAGGGGCCAGACGGCCGATGTTGATGGAGTTGGCGCTGGACAGGGCAAAGGACAGCTCCTTTCCCTGACAGGCGGCAAAAATGTTCTTCACACCGGTCTGGGCATCGTCAAAGTTGCCCCGGACGGCGCAGACTGCCACGTTATTGCCCTCCTGGGTCACCATCTGAGCCCGCTGCACCTGAGACACGCCGCCGTCGGGGTAAAATACGCAGATGCGCACGCCGGGCACGTCCCGGAAGCCCTCGAGAGCAGCCTTACCGGTGTCGCCGGAGGTGGCGGTGAGAATGAGGATATCCTTTCCCATGCCCTTGACCGTTTTCGCGGCGGTGAGAAGCTGAGGAAGCATACTGAGGGCCACGTCCTTAAAGGCGGAGGTAGGCCCCCGGAACAGCTCCAGCACAGAAAAATCGCCCACGGGAACGGTTGGGGTCAGATCGTCGGTTTCAAATTTGCCGGTGTAGGCTTTCGTTACAAGCTCCGGCATATCGGGAATGTCCGGCAGCAGGGCGGAAAGAATCTTGGCGGACATATCCATGGAGCTGCCCTTCAGGCAGTCCCGCCAGTCAAATTCCGGCAGAGATTCGGGCATATACAGGCCGCCGTCGGGGGCCAGACCCTCCAGAACGGCTTCGGCACTGTCAACGGGGCGTGTCAGGCTCCGGGTGGAATGGTATAACATAGTGACCTCCTGAACATGGTTCATAGTATTGCAGGGCGGACAACAGGAACTCAGAAAACCGCCCAATTGTTTGTTGCGTATTGCACAAAAAGCGGAAAAATCCAACAAAATCCTTGGCTTTTTGATGCAGTTGCAATTTTCACAGGGATATGATATACTGTTTTTCGTAAAAAAGCAAGTGTTTTCGGCATGAATACAGCGCTTTTGCGCATCCTGCCGAATTCCCCGGAAAACAGGGAGGATTCTTTTATGAAAATCGGTTTGCTTGGCTTCGGCGTGGTCGGTCGGGGCGTTTACGAGATCACGGAAGCGCGGGACGATATGCAGGTCGTCAAGGTTCTGTGCCTGGAAGACATCAAACTGCCTGATGCTGAGGCGGTGAAGGACATCCGTGCCATCGTGGAGGACGATTCCATCGATACCGTGGTGGAGGCCATGGGCGGCCTGCACCCTGCCTACGAATTCGTCCGGGCCGCTATGGAGGCGGGCAAAAATGTTGTGACCTCCAACAAGGCCTTGGTTTGCACCTTCTATGACGAGCTGCTGCCGCTGGCGAAGGAAAAGGGAATTTCCTTCCGCTGCACCGCTGCCGTCGGCGGCGGCATCGGCTGGCTCAGCGAGCTGGAGCGTGCCCGCCGGGTGCAGAAAATCACCGAAGTGGGCGGCATTATGAACGGCACCTGCAACTATATTCTCGACAACATGACCCGCACGGGCCTTTCTTACGACGAGGCCCTGAAGCAGGCCCAGTCTTTGGGCTACGCAGAGGCCAACCCCTCCACCGACGTGGACGGCATCGACACCTGGCACAAGGTGATTCTGTCCTCGAACATCGCTTTCGGTGTCACCGTGGACAAGACTTCCGTCCCCGTGGCGGGCATCCGCAACATCACCGCCGGTGACGTTGAGAATTTTAAAGCCCACGATCTGGTGTGCAAGCTGATTTCCGCCGGCAAGCGGACAGAGGGTGGTTGCAGTGTATACGTCCAGCCCACGCTGGTGAAGGCCGGCGAGCTGGAGGCCGCCGTGCCCATGAACTATAACCTGATTACCTTCCTGGGCGAGACCTCCGAGCGCATGAGCTTCTACGGTCAGGGCGCGGGCCGGTATCCCACCGCATACAATGTGGTGGAGGACCTGGTGGATGTTCTGGCGGGCAAGGGCTTCTACGCTCCCTACGGCGAGATGGTATCCGCCGACAACTCCGGCAAGCTCCGCTTCTACGTCCGGGGCGGCTGGCAGGGCGCGGTGGAAGAACACTGGGGCGACGCGGTGGTGACAGCTCCCGTTGCCGTCAGCGAAATCCACGCATGGCTGAAGGAGAACCCCGAGGCCTTTATCGCGGCCATAAAAGAGTAAAATGCAGAATGCAGAATGCAAAATGCAAAATTGAGGTACTTCCTTCGGAAATGATGAAAATACATCCGCGAAGCGGATACCGCAATTTTGCATTCTCAGAAACAGAGAGGAAAGACCAATGAAAGTAGTGAAATTCGGCGGCAGCTCCATGGCGGACGCCGGGCAGTACCGCAAGGTGCGGGACATTCTGATGGCGGACCCCGAGCGCAAGGTCGTGGTGGTCTCCGCCGCGGGCAAGCGCTTCGGCGGCGACCATAAGCTGACAGACCTGCTGTACCTGTGCTACGCCCACATCCAGTACGGCGTGGACTGCTCCACCATTTTTGACGCCATTGCGGACCGTTACATCGACATCCGGAACGATCTGGGCCTTGATCTGCTCATCGAGCCGGAGTTGGAGGCGCTGAAACAGCGCATCGATTCCAAAAACATCTCTCAGGAGGAGTTGGTCAGCCGGGGCGAGTATTTCTCCGCCAAGCTGATGGCAGACTATCTGGGCTTCCAGTTCGTGGATGCGGCGGACTGGGTGAAGTTCAACATGGACGGTACCGTCAACGAGGAAGCGTCCTATGAGGCCCTGCAAAGTCAGGTGATTTTGGGTTACGGCGCGGTGATCCCCGGCTTCTACGGCGCCATGCCCGACGGCACCATCCACACCTTCTCCCGGGGCGGCAGCGACATCACCGGCGCTCTGGCGGCGGCGGCGCTGGATGCCGACGTGTACGAGAACTGGACGGATGTGTCCGGCATTCTCATGGCGGACCCCCGGATTGTGGACGATCCCCAGGCCATCCCCGAGGTGACCTATGATGAGCTGCGGGAGCTGAGCTACTCCGGCGCTCAGGTGCTCCACGAGGACTCCATTTTCCCCGTCCGGGAAAAGAACATCCCCGTGAACATCCGCAACACCAACGACCCGTCCGCCCCCGGCACCATGATCCAGGAGAAATTCACCGGCGACCATGACCCGGACCGGTTCATCACCGGCATCACCGGCAAGAAGGACTTCTCCATCATCTCCCTGAGCAAGCGGGGCATGAGCAATCAGGTGGGCGTTCTGCGCAAGGTGCTCACCGTGCTGGAGCGCCATGGCATCTCTGTGGACTATGTGCCCAACGGCATCGACAACGTGTCCGTGGTGCTGCCCACCAGCGCCATTGAAAAGGACTTGTATACCATCATGGCGGAGATCAAGAAGGAAGCCCAGCCCGACACGCTGGATGTGCACCACCAAATCGCCGTGGTTGCCGCCGTCGGCCGGAAGATGGCCTTCCGGCCCGGTATTTCCGGCAAAATTTTCGCGGCGCTGGGCGAAAGCGGCATCAACATCCGCATGATCAACCAGGGCCCCGACGAACTCAACATCATCTTTGGCGTGGACAACAAGGACTTTAAGGAAGCCATTCGCGTGCTGTACAACAGCTTCGTGACGAAATAAGCAGCCGTATTGGAGGTAATGAAAATGAAACTGTATACTGTCGCTGTCTTGGGCGCTACCGGTGCTGTGGGGCAGGAAATGATGAAGATTCTGGCTGAGCGGAATTTCCCCGTTGGCAAGCTGATTCCGCTGGCCTCCGCCCGCAGCGTGGGCAAGACCCTGAAATTCAAGGGCGAGGACGTGACCATTCAGGAAGCTTGCGACAGCGCCTTCGAGGGCGTAGACATCGTTCTGGGCGCTGCCGAGAACGACATTGCCCAGAAGTTCGCTCCCGCCATCGTCAAGGCCGGCGCCGTCTTTGTGGACAATTCTTCCGCCTTCCGCCTGGACCCCAAGGTGCCCCTGATCGTGCCGGAAATCAACCCCGAGGACGTGAGCTGGCACAGCGGCATCATCGCCAACCCCAACTGCTCCACCATCATCACCGTCACCGCGGTCAATGCGCTGAATAAGCTGTCCCCCATCAAGACCATGACCGCTTCTACCTATCAGGCGGTTTCCGGCGCGGGCGCCGGCGGCCCCATCGAGCTGATGAACGAGGTGGAGGCCCTGCGGGAGGGTAAGACCTACGAGCCGAAGGTGTTCTCCCACCAGATCGCCTACAATCTGATCCCCCAGATCGGCGGCGAGCAGTTCGAGGGCTATACCAGCGAGGAAATGAAGATGCAGAACGAGGGCCGGAAGATCATGCACCTGCCCGAGCTGCGTGTCAGCTGTACCTGTGTCCGTGTCCCCGTGGTGCGCAGCCACTCCATCTCCGTGTCCGTACACTTTGACAAGCCTGTTACCGTGGAGCAGGCACGGGAGGTTCTGAAGGATGCCCCCGGCGTGAAGCTGGTGGACGATCTGAAGAACAAGCAGTATCCCATGCCGCTGGACACCTCCGACCAGGACATCGTCTTCGTGGGCCGCATTCGCCCCGACCTGACCGATGACAACGGCCTGTGCCTGTGGTGCTGCGGCGACCAGGTCCGCAAGGGCGCTGCCACCAACGCCATCCAGATCGCGGAGCTGCTGGTCAAGTAATATCTATATGATGTATAAATCCCTCCTGTGCGGGAGATACTCCGCATCAGGAGGGATTTTTATGAAAATTCGGGATATTATGTCAACTCCGGTAATCCGCATTCATCCGGAGGAAACGGTTGCCGTGGCGGCCCGAATGCTGGAGCGGAGCAATATCGGCGCCCTGCCGGTGTGCGGCAGTGACGGGCGGATGTGCGGCCTGCTGACAGACCGGGATATTGTGACCCGGTGCCTTGCGGCGGGACGTTCCCCGTCCACCACACCGGTGAAAGCCATTATGACAACAGGCGTTGTATCCGCACCGCCGGACATGGAACTGGGGCTGGCGGCCGGCCTGATGGGCAGAAGACAGATCAGAAGATTGCCGGTGACAGAAAACGGGAAGCTGTGCGGGATGCTGAGCCTGGGGGATTTGGCACTGAAAGAGGAAAGCAGCATAGAAGCGGGAGATGCCCTGACAGAGATCAGCGACCATCTGTCAAGCCAATTTTGAGCAATGTCTACGGAATGCGTGCAGATGTGCGCTAATAAAATACACAAAATTAATTGCCGAAATTTGTGAAAAAGTGCTTGACAAAAGGGGATGGAGATGGTATTATATCGAAGCTGTCCGCGAGGGCAGCAAAATCATGCCGAAAACGAGGGAAATTTGGAGGAATTTGGGAAAAATTTCCGACAGATGAAGCTTGCTAAGGCAAAAGACAAAAGCTGCGTGATGAAAAGCAAACGCTTGGAGCGCGGCGTCACAGCTTGAAAAACCGCGAAAAAGATCGAAAAAAGTTCTTGACAAATGAAATCATCTGTGCTAGGATGTCCAAGTTGCTCACG
>OBLI01001374.1_pt1 | contig 23980 bp, 23 predicted proteins | sample 1519701 | NCBI WGS metagenome assembly OBLI01 (sample SAMEA3663005, study PRJEB22513) | pig gut metagenome | biome: pig gut; feature: pig-associated habitat; material: faeces | place: France | collected 2012
CCATAATGGGTCATTAATATCGTAGCCGGATCTTATAAATCCGGAACTTCTATATGTAAACCCGTATTGATCAGAATATTTACCTTTGAAAAAGCAATAGGATGGAGGAGAGGATTTGTAATCAAAATACAAGGGGATATCGAGCTCTTTATTTATCCATGATAAAGAATTGGGACACAATACATTGACGTTAATCTGCTGACCGCTCATATTTGCCAAATTATAGAAGGGCCCTTTATCAGTGCCCACTCTCATAGTAATTTGAGAGTCAGTTAAATCGAAAAATTCTACAAACTGAGATCCCGTAAGATATTTCTTGACATCTACATACATAGTGGTGTTACTGTGAGTTTCACAACGTTGTAAAAAACTTTGATGGTCGTCATCATTCTCATAATTTTCCCAATAGTGTTGTGTCCAATAGAATTGGTCGGAAGTCTCTCTTGTGAAGTGCTTCCCCATATAATTTTGCCATTCTTGCAAAGTCGATTGTTTTGTGATAGACTCCAAGTCATCTTGGCAAGAGAGTAGTAGCAGAGCTAAGATAGCCAACACTAAAAAATAGGTGATCTTCATAATGAATAAATTTTAATAATTAAAACTTGAATTATTCTCGATTAGTGGAAACCTAAAAAATGTCATTATTGCCACCTTTTGACAAAGTTCAAGTACATTTGTGTCACAGATGGCAAAATACCAATCGTCAAAGGTTTTATGGATTTACAACCACTTAGTACAACAAGACATTGAACAAATCCAAGAAGCGATGCCATTTTTGACAAAAATAACTCAATTTTTCAACTTTTCAAAAAAAATTTTACACTTTGGCACGATTTTTGCTATTTTTCATGCAGAAAGGTATTGCATAGTGCGATACCTATAATTAAAATCTTTTTAATTATGAGTGATAATTTAACTAACACTAGTATTATGGGGCTAAACAAGATTGCCATTGTATGCAATAGCCCGGTAAATGAATCAAAAAAACTTAATTCAAATCCGCCGGATTATAAGGCATTTGCTACGGCTAAGTCTTGTGGATTTAATGTTGTAATGTATCCCGGATCAGAAGTCGAGAAGGATAATGAGTGGATCGAATATATGGATAAGGCATTGACTTATTGTAGCCAAGTGGGTATCAAACTCATCAGTAATTCTCCAATTCTGTGTTACAATCCTAAGGACAAGAAAAGAACGGGTTGGCCTAAAGATTTTATCGAACTTTATCCTAAGACAAAGACCCCGGAATGGGAGTTAACTCAAAAAGACAAAAAAAGGAATATAACTCAAGATGCGCTTAATGCACTTGTCGGTTGGCAACTCAAAGATGAACCTTATTATCAAAATTGGCATCAACCTAACTATTTTTACGAAGAGACTAAGAATGGAGTAACAACAACAAAACTGCCTGAAGAAGAGTCTGAGGATGGTATGTCAAAAAAAGTATATGATGTCGGGAAACTACCAGGCGAAGGTCTTGAACCATTGGTAACCGATCATGGTGAGAAAAATTATTCAATCAAACAAATAGATTGTGATAATATTCTTGAAAATCATACAATAATTACAGAAGTCGACAATAAACGTCCTGTGTTTTCTAATCTAGCTGTTGATAACGATCCCAAATGGATTGGGCATAATAGCACATACAATGAATTCCTTGACGAGTATATCAGTAAATTCAATCCTCCGTTGTTGTCTTTCGATTATTATCCGATCGAAACTATTAATGACGATAATGTATTTCAAGAAGATACTTTCTATCAGAATCTGCTGATGTTCGCTAATAAGTCTAAACAATACAATATCCCATTTTGGGCATATTGTCTGTGTTTGAAGCATCTTTCGGGGCCGGGAGGCCGTCATTATCCCTATCCTACGGAAGGTATGATGAGAATAGAGGCATTCTCTGCTTTAGCTTTTGGGGCTCAAGGCATCGTATATTGGCAATATCGCTTGGATGATCTCAACTCGGAAACATCGAGTTGCCAAACTTCACAATCGAGTCCTACTTTGAATGAAGGAACTCAAATAGGAGGTATAGATAGTATTGGAAGTAGCACTTTTATGGGTGCTGATGAAAATGGTGTACCTGTATATGGCCATGGGATTACTACGAGTGTATGGCAAAGCATTAAAAATATAAATAGGGACATAATCAAAGAGAATAAAAAATTCTTTAATTGCAAGTTTATCAAGCACCGATTATGCGCTGGCGATCATGAATATAGTTTGAATGGGGATGCGGGGATTGATAAAATCAAAGCATCAGGGAAAGGTTTTCTGATGACACGTATCGAAACGCCCGATCCGGAAGAAACATACGCTGATGGTGAACAGGTTATTAACGAATACATTGTAATCGTGAGCAGAGATCCATTTGAAAGTCAAGAACTTGAATGGACAGAATATCAAAATGTGGTTTCATACACAGGTCTTGACAACCCGGATTTTGATTGGCACGACAACAAAGACGACTTCGAAGGAAACAGTAATGGGAACCACACAGTTGTCAATCCGATGCCACAAAGATTTACGGAGACTCTTCAGCCCGGAGGATATAAAATCTTCAAGTGTTAAGAAGGGATTATCATCACATCCAATAACACAAAGCCATCTCTCCATCTGAATCGGTATGCATAAAACCCAGAGCGCGTTCCTCGGAACGCGCTCTTTTGTCTTATTTGAATTCGGGAGTGCCCCAGATTGTATAGGCTTTCCCGTAAAAAGAGAAATAGTTCGTTGCATGTTCCATCATTTTATATCCTAATGTCAAGTCAGTGGTGCCGGTATAGATCTCTTCGAGACGGTCTACAGCCCGACACAGCACCTCTCCATGAGGCGCAAAACGATCATCGGAGAGCAGAAAATCCTTGATCCGCTGCTTATTCTCAATTAATAGAGGCATTATCAGATTCTCCATGATATTGCGAGATACCTGAGTATCTTTCAGAGTCAAGTTTAATTCCCGCTCCGTTTTATTCCCGGAGCTTTGGGCATCCACGATCTCATATCGCATATCAAAATCACACTTATCCTCACTTAGCAAGGACATAATGCAATTAGCTAAGAAGAGATAACGTCCCTTGGCTTTCCTCATTTCATCATTAAATATTTTGGACGAATCGATAGCGAATTTGATTACACCCTCATCTGTTTGAGTAAATACAAATGTGTCCGGAGAATAATACGTATATACTCCTTTATAATTGAGATAATAAAAATCTGCTATTTTATTCTTAAGCCATGAGTTCTCGAAACCGCAGAAAAGAGTCCGAATCATAAACTCTATCGAGATATAATCATCCAGTTCTACATCATAGATGCCGTAGGGATAATTCTTCAGTATCGGCATTGCCAACATCAGTTGTAAGAAATCGGAAGGATTCTCTATAAGCTCTGCGATTTCACCCTTCCACTCGGAGGTGTGCCAATCTATAATGATAGGTGAAATGATTGACTTTAAAGATTTCGTATCAAAGCTATATTCGCAACATGACCAATTCATAGTCTGGGAAAAATAGCCCGGTTCCTTCATTTTCAGATCATCGTAAGAGTATTCTATATCTTTAAAGATCTGCAAATTACTGCTCAAATCTCCTTTGAAACCGATCTTGACGCCCTTGCCTACCTCACCTTGGCCGGAAAAAGAGTAGTAGTACTTTGTCTTGTATCCAAATTTCAGAGGCGCTTCGACATATTTATAAAAGAAGAATGGGGAGTAGGGGCACAATATTTTAGCCAGTATGGAGGTGCCGGTAGTATCCACCAAATTGTAATATTTGGGCCGTTCGCACCCATATCTGATGTATATTTCAGTGTCAGAACGATCGTAAAACTCGACAAACTCGCCATCTGCGATTTTAGTTTTCCTTAGCGTCTGTTTGTCATAGGAATCAAGCTCTGTCCAATAGAAATCAAGGGAACTGCATGTAAAATGCTTGTCCTCATATTTAGCCCAGGGATCGGCATTAGCAGACTGTCCATCACTTGGCGATTCAGTAGAATCTTCACTTGGCGAATCGGGCTGATCATTACATGACGATGATAATATCATCAAAATCGGGAATAGCAATATGCTTAAAAAGACAATTTTTTTCATAACGCGCTCTAACCGAAGAGTTGGTGTAGACGGAGGAATCTGTGGAGGGTTTCTTCGCCGTGGCGGCTCATGGAGCTGATCACCTTATCGAGGCTTTTCTCCTTATATATATCGCCTGACTTGGAGAAGAATTTGTCGGCATAGCAGATGAGTTTTTCTTCGAGCGATTGTGGGGTCATATCGCGAAGAGGGAGGGGGAGAGATTGCGACCGGATATCATCGATGGTGAGTCCGGCGCCTGTGTGTCGTTCACAGACTAAAGCATGGCGAGGGAATCCTTCAAGCCGGAGGATGCGGCACCCCTCGATGCCATGGCAGATATAAGGGAGCGTTCCGTGGCAACAGATGTCGGGGGCATCGCAAGCGAAGATGCCGATATCGTGGAGGAGAGCAGCCTCCTCGACGAATGGAAGGTCGACATCGATGTTCCGTCGGCGAGCGCATTCGAGGGCTTTATCGGCGACGAGTCGACTATGTGCCATGAGGATGGCACGTAGTCGACTCGACTTATCGTAATACTTATCTATGATAGATAGTGGGTTCAAAACTCGATGATTTCGCACCAGCCATGTTCGTCAGGTTCGGTGCCATATTGAATGCCACGGAGTTTGTTGTAGAGCTTTGTGGTGATAGGTCCTGCCTCCTGCATTCCATATTCGAACTTACGGCCATTGTCGAGGTCGGTGATTTCGCCGATAGGGGTGCATACGGCGGCAGTGCCGCAGTTGCCGACTTCGTCGAACTCAGCGAGCTCCTCGTAGGGGATATGACGTTCCTCAACGTTGAGGCCCATATCGCGAGCGAGCTGACGGAGGCTCTTGTTGGTGATAGAGGGGAGGATGGTTTCGCTGGCGGGAGTCACGTAAGTGTTGCCCTTAACGCCATAGAAGTTGGCAGCGCCGCACTCATCGAGATAAGCCTTCTCCTTTGGGTCGAGATATAGCATCACGGCATAACCGAGTTCGTGAGCCTTCTGTCCGGCATTGAGAGAAGCGGCATAGTTACCACCGATCTTGATAGAGCCTGTGCCTTTGGGAGCAACGCGGTCATATTCGCGAGAGAGACATACGCGAGTGGGCTTGAATCCGGCCTTGAAATAGGGACCAACGGGAGTCACGAGCATGATTACCATATAGTCTTCAGAGGGGCTCACGCCGATCTTGGGAGAGATACCGATCTGGAGAGGACGAATATAGAGAGAAGCACCTGACTCGTAGGGAGGGATGAAACGCTCGTTGAGTTTTACTACTTTTCTAACCATCTCCTCGAAGAGTTCGACGGGCATGGGCTGCATAGAGATGCCCTCGGCGCTTCTGATGAAACGCTTGGCATTTTCATCCATGCGGAAGACTCTGACTTTGCCATCGGGGCCTCTGAAAGCCTTAAGGCCTTCGAACGACTCCTGGCCATAGTGGAGACAGCTGGCTGCGATATGCAAGGGAACATATTCCGAATCGCTGACTTCGATTTCGCCCCACTTACCATTGGAGAAAGTGCAGCGTACATTGTAATCGGCTTTCACGTAGCCGAAAGGTAATTTACCCCAATCTAAATTTGGAATTTCCATGTGCTTTTAGGTATGTTAGTTTAAAGTTTAGATATTCAGAAAATTTGATTAAACACCACATATCAGACTGCGACTTTGCAGGTCATATCTCCGACTTTGACGATATAAACGCCATGTGCGGGCATGATCATTTGCGACTTGCCGGCGGGTATGCTTTCATTGCTCACCAGCCTGCCGAGGATAGTAAAAATTTTGACCTGGGCGGGATGAGACGAATTGATGATGAGCAGTCCGTTAGCCACTTTGATTTCAATATCGGCATCACGAGCCACAACCTTGGCGTCAGAGCGTTCATTCTTGACCGGCTCCCACCCCTTATGCTGGGCGGCGAGAGTCGGCGGGCAAGCTAACAGAGCTGATAATAGCAAAATAGCGCCACAGAAATATCTCATAAAGCCTTTGATCATAGTTGCAAATCCAATAATCACGTAAAATTACAAAATTCTTTTTATTTAACCTTATTAATTAGATAAAAAAATCCCCACAAGGATTAACTTGCGGGGATTTTATTTTAAAAACTTCAAAAAATCAGGTAAAGTGCTGATTATTTTTTGTCTTCTTTTTGGAGTTGCTCCTTAAGAGCCTGGAGAGCGTCGAGGTCGCCGAGAGTAGTCTTTTCTACAGGAGTAGAAGCTACAGTTTCGGAAGCTTGACGTTTTTCAGAGCGCTTGGTAGCATTCTGAGCGCGACGTTCAGCCTTGGTAGCATCTTCGGCGATGCGGCTATGGCTGAGGATGATACGCTTGTTGTCCTTGTTGAATTCGATAACCTTGAAGTCGAGTTCCTCGCCGAGTTGAGCTTGAGAGCCATCCTCCTTAACGAGGTGCTTGGGAGTAGCGAAGCCTTCAACGCCATGTTCGAGGCTGATAACAGCACCCTTATCGAGGACTTCGATCACCTTACCCTTATGGATAGAGCCGACGGTGAAGATAGTTTCGAAGACATCCCAAGGATTTTCTTCGAGTTGCTTGTGGCCGAGGCTGAGGCGACGGTTGTCCTTATCGATTTCGAGGACTTGCACTTCGATATCGTTGCCGATCTGAGTGAACTCGCTGGGGTGTTTGATCTTCTTGGTCCAGCTGAGGTCAGAGATGTGGATGAGGCCATCTACGCCCTCTTCGATCTCAACGAAGACGCCGAAGTGAGTAAAGTTGCGCACCTTGGCAGTGTGACGGCTTCCGATGGCATACTTTTCTTCGATATTTTCCCAGGGATCGTTTTTAAGCTGCTTGAGGCCGAGGCTCATCTTGCGCTCCTCGCGGTCGAGAGTGAGGACGACAGCCTCGACTTCGTCGCCGACTTTGAGGAAATCTTGCGCGCTGCGGAGGTGTTGACTCCAGCTCATTTCGCTGACGTGGATCAAGCCCTCAACGCCGGGTTGCACTTCAACGAAAGCGCCATAGTCAGCCATAACGACAACTTTACCCTTGACATGATCGCCGACTTTGAGGTTGGCGTCAAGGTTGTCCCAAGGATGGGGAGTAAGCTGCTTGATGCCGAGAGCGATACGCTTCTTCTCGTTGTCGAAGTCGAGGATAACGACCTTGATATCCTGGTCGAGTTCCACCACTTCGTGGGGATCTGAAACGCGGCCCCAGCTGAGGTCGGTGATATGAACGAGACCGTCCACGCCGCCGAGGTCAACGAACACACCGTAAGTAGTGATGTTCTTAACCTTACCTTCGAGCACTTGACCCTTTTCGAGCTTGGAGATGATCTCCTTCTTCTGCTGTTCGAGTTCAGCCTCGATGAGAGCCTTGTGGCTAACAACGACGTTCTTGAACTCTTGGTTGATCTTAACGACCTTGAACTCCATAGTTTTGCCCACGAATACGTCGTAATCGCGGATAGGACGCACGTCGATCTGCGAACCGGGGAGGAAGGCTTCGATGCCGAAGACATCGACGATCATACCACCCTTGGTGCGGCTCTTGACGTATCCCTTGATCACCTCATCGTTGTTCAAAGCTTCGTTTACACGGTCCCAGCTGCGAGTCTGGCAAGCCTTCTTGTGGCTAAGACGGAGCTGGCCGCTCTTATCCTCGAGAGTTTCAATATAAACTTCTACTTCGTCGCCCTCCTTGAGGTCGGGATTGTAGCGGAATTCGCTTACAGGGATTATGGCGTCAGACTTCATGCCGATATCAACGCGCACTTCACGCTTGTTGATCGATTTCACGGTGCCTGTCACCACTTCGTTTTCTTTTGCTGTCTTGAGAGACTCGTCGTAAGTATTGATTAATTCTTCACGAGTTTTCTCGCCGGCAGTTGAGCCATTTTCATAGCTCTCCCAATCGAAATCTTCGATGGGGGTTTGAACTTTTGATTCAGTCATTAAAAAAGGTTAATAATAGGGTTAATAAATCTCTCCTTATGGCACGCTACGCCATAAGCGCCACAAAATTAGAATTTTATTTACTTTTTTCCAAATATTTTCACCTCAAAATTATCATTTTCTCGCATCTTTTCTTCTATTTCTCATTTATTATTACTTATTTTGCAACCGATATGGGTATATATCTCGATATTTATCCCTGAATTTATGATAAGTTTTTAATATTTTGTGTATATGATGAAGAAATGTTTTACTCTGTTGTTGGCGGCAGTGATGATGGCAGTAATGTCTTCGTGTCGTCCGAGTGTCGATGATGTAGCGAGCAAGATTGTGGAGAATCAGGAGCTTACGAGTGCGGAATATGAGGTAATCATCGACTATATGCTCGATGCGATGAATGAGTTATCGGATTCGACCGAGGTGTATAAGGACTCCCCTACCCTATTGCTTCAGAGCATGATGCGTATGTCTCAGGAATATGAGTACAACAACATAGTGCTGGGCAAGCTGCTGGAAGTGGATACGACCAAACTTGAGAAGCCTGTTCTTGCCAAGTATAAGAAGGCGATGCTTCTACATGCCGAGAATGAGAAGGCACTCAAGAAAGTGATGAAGGGATCGATGATCGACCCGGAGATGCTGAGCGGAGAGCAGAGAGAAGAGGAGGCAGCAGAAGCCGCCGACACGACAGTCACATCGGCGCCTCAGAAAGGGGAAGTGCTCAGCGCCTCCGGCCAAGCCGCCCCGGGCTCAGCCTCAGCGAAAGCCACCAAAGATAAGAAATAACCGACCGACAACTCTCTGAGGCATCATCCGGGAGCAGGTTCTTGGAATGATGTAGAGCGTATGAAGGCACCAAAAGAAGAATAAAGCGGGTGGGTCAGTTTCAATACTGACTCACCCGCCGGGCAATTGTATGTATGATATGTATTTAGATTATGGTTTTTCTATTTGATTGTTTGTTCTGTCGGAACAGTCTATTTCTATTATTTGTATTTAGCCCACTTGATCACTTCACCCACAGAAGGTTTCTTGCCATACATGAAGATGCCGATGCGATAGATCTTGCCGCAAACCCAGATGGCGAAGATGAATGTGGCGTAGAGTATCACGAGTGACAGGATCGATTCCCAGGCAGCTACGCCGTAGGTGACTCGGGCTATCATACATGTGGGAGATGTGAAGGGTATCATGGAGAGCCAGAATGAGAGGGTCGAATCGGGGCTTGCGATTACAGCCATTTCACCCATGATAGCCACGATCATAGGCACAGTGGCGATCGATGACAACTGGCTGGCATCCTGCACATTGCTGACAGCCGAACCGATGGCGGCATAGAGCGAAGCGTAGAGGAGGAAGCCACCGATGAAGAAGAGGAGCGTATTGATCAGGAGCGAAGAGAGATAACCGAAATCCATGAATTGAGACATGGCGGCAGTCATCTCGGCAGGCATATCGCCCGATTGCATCTGGCCGGCGAGCATGGGCGATGCCACCATCACAGCCGTGCCGATAAGTGCAGCCCAGATCAGGATCTGCGTCACTGCCACGAGAGCCACGCCCAGGATCTTGCCAAGCATCAGGTTGAAGGGTTTGACAGAAGAGACCATAATCTCGAGCACGCGATTGTTCTTCTCTTCGATGATTGAGGTCATGACCATCTGCCCATAGAGGAGGATAAACATATAGAGCATCATACCCATCGTCAAGGCGAGCAGGTAGGAGAACTCGGTAGAAGTCTCTGTCTCTGTCTCCTTGTCGATGCGGATTGTAGAGAGCTTGGTGTCAGCCTTGATGGAGCTCATGATTTTGTCGATATCGGGGATGTCATAACGCGACATTCGGATCTGCTCGATGGCTTGGTCGAGTTCTGATGTGATGTATGAATCGGTGACCATTGACACGGAACCACGCGAGAGGAGAGTCACTCCATGGCTTGGGTCGTCGACGGCATTTTCGCCGATCACCAAGATGCTCTCGATGCTCTCGTCGGCACGAAGAGAATCTACGGGGAGCGAGGCGGAAACGAACTTCACCTCGTCGTTACCCTTGAGGAGGGGAGCCACGACGCCGGTGTTGTCGACTACCTGGATGGTGGTCTTGTCGGGGGTACTGAAGATGAGTATCAGAGTGGGGAGTGCCATCATGGCCAGGAGGAAGATGGGCACGAGTATGGTGGTGATGATGAAACTTTTGCGTTTCACCCTTTCGAAATATTCACGCTCTATGATGAGACCTAATGGATTTGCCATTGTATATGGGATTTAGAAAATGTTCGAAAAAAAATTGGACTGTCGGGGGAGAGAATTATGCAAAGAGAGATTCGCCACGTTCGTTGGCTTTGACGGCAGAGACGAAGATATCGTCCATCGAAGGGAGCATACGTTCGAAGCAGTTGATGTCGACGGCGTCATTGATCAGGGAGATGGCATCTCGACGGGTCATGCCCTGCGCCAGACGGAGAGTGGCAGTGAAATTGCCATACTTGTCATTCTCGCCGGCATTAAACTCCATGCCTGTGCGGTCGGCGACCTCGAGGAGATCCTTGGGGTCTCCTGCATAGATGATGTTGTAACGACGGTCGGCATAGCGTTCGCGGATCTCAGCCACATTGCCTGAGAGGATGTCGTGAGAGCGATTGATCAGAGTGATGTTGTCGCAGAGTTCCTCGACGCTGTTCATATTGTGGGTAGAGAAGATGATGGTGGCACCGGCATCGCGGAGTTTGAGGATTTCGCGCTTGATGATGGATGCATTGATGGGGTCGAAGCCGGAGAATGGTTCATCGAAGATCAGGAGCTCGGGATTATGGAGCACAGTAACGATGAACTGAACCTTCTGCGCCATACCCTTGGAGAGTTCCTCGACCTTTTTGTCCCACCAGTTGCTGATCTCGAGGCGTTCGAACCACTCCTTAAGGCGGGTGGTGGCGTCGCGCTTGGAGAGGCCTTTGAGGCGAGCGAAGAAGATGGCTTGCTCGCCGACCTTCATCTTCTTGTAGAGGCCACGTTCCTCCGGGAGGTAACCGATGTTGTAAACATCTTGAGCGGTGAGGGTGTGACCATTGAATGTAAGTGTGCCTTGGTCGGGGGCAGTGATATGATTGATGATACGGATAAGAGTGGTCTTACCTGCACCATTAGGGCCGAGGAGGCCATACACCTTGCCACGAGGCACCTCGATGCTTACATTATCGAGAGCGGTGTGGCCGGTATAAGTCTTGGTGATGTTATTTGCACTAAGTAGAATATCCATTGTTATATGGGTTAGGGGTTAGTGGTTAATGATATTTCGGATTGCGTCGAAGAGTTCTTGCTCGGAGATATCGAGGCGTTTCATTTCGTCGCAGAGAGAGGGGATCAACTTATCGTAGAACTCCTTGCGTCGCTCAGCGAGGACACGAGCTGTGGCATCGGCGGAGAGGAGGAATCCCATGCCGCGACGAGGCTCGATGATCGAGGCTTGCTGCAAATATTCGAGAGCTTTCAGCACGGTGCGGGCATTGACTCCGAGCTCTGCGGAGAGCTCGCGGACCGAGGGGATCAGCGCCCCCTCTCGCCATCGACCGCTGATGATGCTATTGAAAGCATAGTCGGTGATTTGCCGATATATAGGTTTGTTATCATCAAATTCCATTGGCTGTGATTTAGAGGATTTTAGAGCCACTCTCAGGCTCTTCGCATCTTAATATCTTTATATATGCCGTATGCCATAAAGCATACGAAGAGAGCCATAATAATATTGGAGGGGATCATCACCATATAATTGTTAGCTATCAAGTCTATGGCATTCTGTGGTTCTACACACTCGGCAACCTTACCGACATAGCCTACCAGGACTCCGGTAATTGCAGAATAGATATTGATCAATAGCACAGCGATGATACACCTGGCGACTCTGCCGGAGTGGCAATGTATCACGATATAAAGGCAAACCAGCGCCATGGCACACCCGGTAATGATGTTGGTAATTGTTACCATACCGGAGACACTAAGATATAAGCCGGAGAGTTCGTCCATCACATCGCTATGGAGAGTGTCGGGCATTAAACTGTAGATGAACAGAGAGAGACGAAGGGAGCCGAAAGTGATGATGGGCATCAAGACAAAGAAATAGAGGAAATAGAAGAGGCATACCTCACCTGCCTCAGCCGGCAGCATACGGTCGACACGGAGGGAGTCGCCGCGGCGAGTAAGAGCCAATGGTGCGAAATAGAAGATGTAGGGGACTACGAACCACACCAAAGTAAAGGATGACAGTTGTAGCGGTTTGGGGAATGGGATGAGCACCATCATGCTGCCGACTAAAGAGATGAGGAGGAAAAGAATGGTCGGCTCCAGGAGCAAAGGATAGTAATATGCGGCAACATTGCAGAAGCGCTGCCAGGAGAATCGGTTGCCGCGGGGTGATATATGGTTAGTGGTTTCGCTCATTGTGCTTTAGGTTTTTGAGTGAGAGTAAGAAGAATCTGTTGAGCCGCCTGTGAATGAAGTGCGATATAGAGTAGTTTCCAGTCGACGCGAGTTGGCTCGTCGTCGGGGGAAGCGGGTTCGATGTTTAGTATTCGACCCATTTGGACTTCGCTGTAGAGGGCATCGTCGGGGGCGATACGAGTGACGGTGAAAGCGAGACGAGAGCTTACTTGCTCCTCGGTGCCGGCGTAGGTGAGATGAGAGTGAGTCAGAATGATGGCACCATCATATAGATGGCTGAACTCGTCGACGGTGTGGGTGGAGAGGATGAGGGTACGCTCGTCGTCCATGGATCGAGCTATGATCTTGCGGAGAGTTTCGCGGCCTTCGATGTCGAGGGCATTGGTGGGCTCGTCGAGCAGGAGGATTTTTGTGCCGAGGGCGAGGACGTAGGCGAGTTGTGACTTCTTGCGCATACCTGTGGAGAGCGATTTCATTGACTCGTGGCCGGAGAGTCCGAAGTCATGGAGGTTGGCCTCGAATTGCTCTTGGCTGAATGTGGGATAGAAGCGAGTATGCATCTTGGCGAATTGGCGGATGCTCTTGGCGGGGAAGGTCATATTCTCCTCGAGGAGGAAGATATTCGCCATATCCTCGGCGCTACGATCTCTGCCGGAGACGCCATCGATGATGCACTCCCCTACTTGTGGATTCTTCAACCCGGCGATGATATGCAGCAGAGTGGTCTTACCGGCACCATTTTCGCCGGCGACGAGATAGATACCCGGCGCGATCGACGCAGAGACGCCGCTCAGCGCCCGGGTTCCCGTCTTAGTATAAGAAAACTCTAAATTATTAAGTTCGATCATAATATAATATGGTGTGAAGAGGTGTATCGATGATTGTTTCCGTCGTGGAGTCAGCCATCTGTATTATTTAATGTATTATTTAATAGGTGTGACCGTGTAGCCGGCATTCTTAAGGCCTTGGAGAAGACCGCGCTTACCGGGGAGGTGACCGGCGCCTACCACCACCATTAGCGATTCGTCAGCCATTTCGCGGCTGAGTGTAGCGGTCCAGGCATCATTGCGCGAATACATGAGTGTCTCGAAATACTCCATATCATCGGCAGCTTGCTCCTCCATCAGGCTGTAGATGGCATTGATATCGTGGCTGACGTATGCATCGAAAAGTTTGTTGGAAAGGTTCTCAGCTTTGGGGAGGTCAGAAACGAGCGATACGAGATCCTTGGCCTGCTTGGAGATAGGAGCTCCATAGAGCACATCCATTTGATACTCGATGGTTTCGAGACCTTTGACCTCCTTTCCGGCTTGGCGAGCGCGAGCTTGCATGGTCATATCGATGCCGGCATTGGGGTCAATTTGAGGGAATTTTTTAGCCACCATCACTGCGGAGATGGAGGTGGTGATAATCGCAGGCTTGAATGAATAGAGCGCTTCGGGAAGAGGAGTGCCTGTGAGTTCTTGCCAAGCCTTTTGTACAGAAGCCATCTGCTCGGCAGAGAGCACCTTATCGAGAGTGCTATCTTGAGGAGCGACCATCATGCCTTGGAACTGCATGAGATTTTGGGGATTAGACATGATCTGCATATCGATCTCACCATAAAGGCGATCTACCGACTTGATGGCATCGGGGAGCTCATCGATGGAGTCGACGGCAGAGAGGGGCGCCAGGTGGTGAGTGCCGAGGATGTAGCTGACCTTGTCGCTGCCGGGGCGTTCCACCTTATAGAGGATTTGTGCTTGAGAAGCAGCCGAATAAGTGGCGAAGAGCAGGAGTATTGCAAATAAGCGATTTTTCATTTTTATAGAGATTTTAGTTGTTAGACTTAATGATTAGTATTAAAAAACTGATTGTTTTTTAGAGTGATGCGACACCTGCCATTGCACTGATGTCGTGTTGTAGTGAAATACAACACTGCAAAGATAGACATAAAAATCGGAATAAAGCAAACAAAGCTCCAACTTTAACATTTATTAACACACGGAGCAAAAAAAAAGTCAGCGCATGCGGGTTTGCGCCGACTTAGAGCGCATTCCTTATATAAGAACGCGCTCTTATATTTGTAGGGGATTAGAAGTTGTAGCCTATGGTGAAGGTCCAACCTTTGGTTAGGCCACCGAAGTTCTTTTTGAGGTTGTCGATTTTGAGTTCTTTCCAGGCGGAGATGCAACCTGCCATGTAGTGTGCGCCGATGTAGTAATGGTCGAAGATTTCGAATCCGGTGCCCATCTTGAATCCGAAATCGACCGAAGCGGGAGTCTGCGTGAAGAGTGGCACAGGATTCTCGGCGCCGGACATGAGGTGAGTCACCTTGTTTTTCGAATCGAGGAGGATGGCGAGGTATGGTCCGAACTCGACGTTCCATCTCACTTCATCGACGATGTTGAAGTGCATTACAGCCATGATGGGGATGGTGAGGTTATAGCTATTGCGCTTGCCGAGCTGAGTATATTCATCGGCTCCGCAGATGGTTTCGAGGCCGGAGCCGACGGCAGTTCCTGCCAGAGCGTAACGACCGCTACGGGTATCAAAGAAGACACCGGGCTGGATCGAGAGATAATCACGGATATTAAGGTCAGCCACCACACCGACGCTGAAGCCGGTGCCCCACGTTTCGTTATGGAAAGCGGCGGGGAAGGCCGAGCCGGAGATGGTGCGATTGGTGGTATTGACACCAACTCTCGCTCCGAAAGTGATGAAATCGTCACACTTCTCGGTGGAGAAGAAATCGGCAGCATTCAAGCTTGCCACGCTGAGAGCGCACAGGGCGCCGAACAAGAATTTTTTCATACGATAAATTAAAAGAGACAATAACAAAAAACACTGTGTGTTTTGACTACCACCTATCCTATTTTACAAATTTAATAAAAAATTTGCAGACAAATGAAAGTATATCTCTTTTATTTTGTAATTTTGCAGACAGAAGGCAATAATGAGACGAAAATGGAAAACTCACTATTGTCTTGAAAGACTCAAAAATTATTTTGTTTCCATCCAGTATTATTCAAACATTCAATCAATGGTAGCAAAAAAGCACAAATACAATAGTCTACTGGTGAACGCCCGCGACTATATGTTGATCATCTTCGGGTTGTGTCTTTATGCCTTAGGGTTCACTGCATGCATTCTACCCCACAAGGTGGTGATCGGTGGCATGGCCGGTGTATCGACGTTGGTATACTTTGCTTCGGGTCAGGTGATACCTGTGTCAGTATCCTCCTACGCGCTGAACATTCTCTTGCTTGGCATAGCCTACAAGATAGTGGGGCGGACCTTTGTGATGCGCACGATCTTCGGCGTCACGGTGATCGCCCTGTGTCTGGCTGTGGGTGAGAAGGTATTTATGGGGTTGGGACATCCGTTGATACCGGATCAGACGGTATCGCTCGTGTTGGGTGCCATCTTATGCGGCACGGGTGTGGGCACATGTTTCGTGCATAACGGTTCGTCGGGAGGCACGGATATCGTGGCGGCATGCGTATCGAAGGTGAGCAATGCCAGCATCGGGCGTGTGATGATCTACACCGATATGCTTATCGTATCGATGTCGATACTACTCCCCTTTGAGGGTACATTTACCGAGCGAATCGAGGCTCGCATACCGACCATAGTATATGGTCTGATGATCACCTTTATCATCTCCTATATCACTGATATGGTGATCAATACCAACCGTCAGGCCACACAATTTTTCATCTTCTCGCCGAAATGGGAGGAGATCGCCGACCGTATCATCAATGAGGCACATCGCGGCGTCACCGTGGTGGATGGCATCGGATGGTATACGAAACATAGCAGCAAGATCCTGATGGTGTATTGTCGCAAGATCGAGTCAGTGACTATCTTCCGCATCGTGAAGAGCATCGATGAGAATGCCTTTGTGACCCAAGGGGCTGTAAATGGCGTATATGGACAGGGCTTCGACAAGGTAAAGATCAAGCTCAAGAAGCAGCCGACCCAGCCGCATGCCATCGAGACCAATCCCGACAGCGACCCGCGCAACAAGATACGTCGCGACAACACCGAAGAGTAATAGGATAAAATCGGTCAACTCTCCTATTATATATAGGTAGAAAAAAAATAATCGATATGCGTTCTAAAGCATATCGATTATTTTTTGTGCATTATCGGGCTGACGGATGTCGAGGTGGGTATAGTCTGTGTCTCGTTTTCGCCAGGTGATCTGCTTCTTGGCGTATACTCGGGTATTCTTCTTGATTCTTTCGATGGCGACATCAGGCGTCATCTCTCCGGAGAACATGGCAAACATCTCCTTGAGGCCCACGGTATTCAGCGAATTGAGGTTACGGAGATGATATACGCTTCGCGCCTCCTCTTCGAGTCCCGTTTCGACCATAAGATCTACGCGGCGGTTGATACGGTCGAACAGGAGCTCTCGCGGGGCATCGAGGCAAATTTTGAGGATGCGGAAATCGCGGGTGACACGCCGGCCTGTGCGAAGTCGGCTATACTTTTCGCCGGATGCACGGATGATCTCAACAGCATGGAACACACGCTTGATGTTGCAGCGATCGACCATCCGGAAATACTCCGGGTCGAGCCGGGAGAGAGTATCCAGGAGCCACTCATCGCCGCGGGCTTCGTGCTCCTCTTTGAGGCCGGAACGGATATGGTCGGGCACGGTAGGGAGGTCGTCGATACCATTGCAGAGGGCATCGACATACATCATCGAGCCGCCACACACCACTGCCACTCCCCTATCGGCGAGCAATCGGCGTATAAGGCTGAGGGCATCCTGTTCGAACTCCGAAGCACTGTAATATGCATCCAAGGGGAGCATATCGACCAGATGATGAGGGACGCGGCGGCGCTCCTCGGGGGTGGGCATAGCCGTGACGATGGGTATGCCTTGGTAGATCTGGCGGCTGTCGGCGGAGATGATCTCCGTGTGGAGGCGTTCAGCCACATCAACAGCCAGAGCCGACTTGCCCGAGGCAGTCGGCCCTGTGATGACTATAAGAGTGGGTGGGTAACTACCCATATCGATCAGCGCTCGGCTATGAGTTTGCAGATGTTGACGATCACCTCCGTAGCCTTCTCCATCGACTGGATAGGCACATACTCATATCGGCCATGGAAGTTCTCACCGCCGGCGAAGATGTTGGGACAAGGGAGCCCCTTGAACGAGAGTTGAGCGCCATCTGTGCCGCCACGGATAGGCTGCACTTTGGGCTCGATGCCTGAGAGTTCCATAGCCTTCTTGGCGATCTCGATGATGTGCATCTGTGGCTCGATCTTCTCGCGCATGTTGTAATATTGATCTTTGATCTCAGCCGTGCAGCAACCGGGATATTCCATGTTGGTTTTGCGACAGAGATGTTCGATCTCACGCTTGCGGCTCTCGAAGCGGGCGCGGTCGTGGTCGCGGATGATATAGGTCAGAACGGTCTGCTCGACACTACCCTCGATGCCTACCAGATGGTAGAAACCCTCGTAGCCTTCGGTATGCTCGGGAGTCTCCCAGCGAGGCAACATGGCGATAAAGCTGTTGGCGACGCGGATAGAGTTGATCATCTTATGCTTGGCATAACCGGGATGTACGTTGCGACCCTTGATGGTGACCTTGGCGGAGGCAGCGTTGAAGTTTTCATACTCGAGCTCGCCGACTGTGCCGCCATCCATAGTGTAGGCGAAATCGCAGCCGAAAGCCTTGACATCGAACTTATGGGCACCCAAGCCGATCTCCTCGTCGGGGTTGAAGCCGATGCGGATCTTGCCATGCTTGATCTCGGGATGGCTCTGGAGATAAGCCACAGCGGTGATGATCTCGGCGATGCCGGCCTTATCGTCGGCGCCAAGGAGTGTTGTGCCGTCGGTGACAATCAGGTCATTGCCCAAATAATTGACCAGCTCGGGGAAATCCTCGGGATTGAGAGTTATGCCCTCAGCCTCGTTGAGCACGATGGCCTTACCATCATAATTCTTGACGATGCGGGGATTGACATGGCGGCCCGACATGTCGGGGCTCGTATCCATGTGGGCGATAAAGCCTACCACCGGCACGGCACGATCCATGTTGGATGGCAATGTGGCAAAGAGATAACCATTCTCATCGAGAGTGACATCGCTAAGGCCCATGCCAAGCAAAATGGCTTTCAGGTATTTGGCAAATTCCATCTGACCCGGAGAGGAGGGTGTCATATTGGTCAACTCATCGCTCTGGGTGTCGAACTTGACAAAATCTAAAAATCTATCAGTTACTGTCATAGTATTGATTTTAGATGTTTATCCGCCCCGCGAGGGAGCGGGACTTGAATTTTCAGAATTAATACGCGAATTTAATGATTTTTTCTAAGATAATCACTAAATTTGTGGTATGAAAAAAGTTATTTTTATCATTCTGCTCATTTCGGGCATCATTTTCTTTGGTTTTAAGCTTACCGGCATCAATCCGTTTGCCTCGGAAGCGAGTGATCAGACGACTCATAATCAGGCATCTTCGAGTGGCAACTCTGCGGGCGATGTCGGTTGCGATCATGCCGAACTTCTACGAGTGGAGACTCCCTCATCGCTGTCTTCTCAAGAGAAGGATTATCGGGGATTTCGCCTATCGTTCAACGCAGACAACCACACCCCCAACTGGGTGGCGTGGGAACTTTTGCGCAGCGAAACCGACGGGGATGTGGCTCGCAATAATAAATTTTGGCAAGATGAGGATATGAAGGGATGTCCTGTCACCGATGATTATAAGCATTCGGGGTATGATCGGGGACACATGTGTCCGGCAGCCGATCAGAAGTGGGATCCACAAGCCATGGAAGATTGCTTTGCCTTGACCAATATGGCGCCACAAGCGCATACGCTCAACGACGGGGCATGGAAGACCCTGGAGAATAAGGAACGTAATTGGGCGGATCGCGACTCGGCGATAGTGATCGTGGCGGGACCCATATATCAGGAGGGCGACAGGGAGCGTATCGGCAAGATAGGAGTAAGAGTGCCGGGAGCATTTTTCAAGGTGATTATTGCCCCCTATCTCGACTCGCCGCGGGGCATCGCTTTCGTCTATCCCAACACCACCGCCCCGGGCAATATGCAGAACTATGTGATGACCATCCGCGAAGTGGAGCGACTCACCGGATTGGATTTCTTCAGCGCACTCCCCGATGATGTCGAGGAGATGATCGAGACCAAAGCATCATTTCGCGACTGGAACTAATCTCTTCATAATACAGAGTCATATTAATCATTCAGACTTAGAGCGTTCGCTCTTAGATTTACATACAGACCAATAAGCAATCAGACAGATATGGAAACCATTGTGGCAATCTCATCACCCCGGGGATCGGGGGCTGTAGCATTAATCAGGCTATCGGGCAGCGGAGCAATAGACATCGCGTCTCGAGCCTGGAGAGGGCGGGACCTGCATGACGTAGCATCTCACACCGCCCATCTCGGCAGCATCATCGACTCCGCCGGCGAGACTATCGATCAATGTGTAGCCACAATATTTCGGGCGCCCAACTCATTCACCGGGGAGGATACTGTAGAGCTGGGAGTGCATGGTTCGCCATGGATCCAGCGGGAGGTGGTGCGTCGACTCATCGATCTGGGGGCGAAGCCTGCCGGGCCGGGCGACTTCACTCGTCGCGCCTTCCTCAATGGCAAACTCGACCTGGCGCAAGCCGAGGGTGTGGCAGACCTGATCGCCGCCTCTTCGCGTGCCGCACAACGTCTTGCCATCTCTCAACTCTCGGGCAGGTTCTCATCGCGCCTCAATATGCTTCGTGAGCAGCTGGTCAACCTCGCTTCGCTCTTGGAACTCGAGCTCGACTTCTCAGAGGAGGATGTAACCTTTGCCGACCGCACTCAGCTCATCGACATAGCCAATGAGACCCTCGCCATAATCGACCGACTTGTAGGAAGTTATGCCTCCGGCAAGGCTTTCAAGGAGGGTGTGCCGGTGGCGATAGCCGGACATCCCAATGCCGGAAAATCGACGCTGCTCAACCATCTTCTTGATGACGACAAGGCGATAGTGAGCGATATTCCCGGCACGACACGCGACCTGATCGAAGACACTCGCGAGATCGAGGGTATCCTCTTCCGGCTCATCGACACTGCCGGTCTGCGCGACACCACAGACAGGGTAGAGAAGATCGGGATCGACCGCGCCAACGGCGCCATCAGCCGCGCTGCCATAGTGCTCTGGCTCATCGATGCCTCGGAGAGTCCGGAGATAGTGGCGCAGCGACTTGTGGAGACTGCCGAGCGTATCGCTCGACTCGACTGCCACAACATAATCCTGCTCAATAAAATCGACCTTGCCACTACCCCACTTCCCACGACTGGCGAAATCCGCAACTCGCAAGGCGAGGCGGCGGAGATGATTGAGATCTCGGCGAAGACAGGGAAGAACTGTGAGATAATAGAGCATTATCTTGCTCAAATGGCACAAAAAGAGCATAACCCCGACGCCGAACTGATAGTAACGAACGCGCGTCACTACGAGGCGCTGCGCTCAGGGGCTGAATCCCTAAGGCGAGCCAAAGAGGGAATAGAGACAGGCCTATCGGCGGACTTCATAGCGCAAGACATCCGCGAGACCCTCCACCACCTGGGCGAGCTAACGGGCGCCATAACCACCGACACCCTCCTACAAACCATCTTCACCCGCTTCTGCATCGGAAAATAATTTTTTGACACTTATTTGTCTAGTCCTGAAAAATCTTGACTAAAAAGTTAAAGATTTTTCAGGACTATACACGTTATTCGAGTATTCTCTACTGGGTCACAAACACTCTCCAATTACCATCCTTCTCTCCGCGTTCCACATATTTCTTCAGAACAAGTTGGTCAAGGAGTTTCTGAATGGCAGCAATACTGATGCCGGTCACTTCTTTCATATCAGCCAATGTAAGCGTTGGTTGTGTTCGCATAGCATTCAGTATTTTAGTATAATTTGGTGTACGGAAAGCTATCCGTTCACCATCATACCACCATACGTTTTCATCATTTTCACTCACAAAGAGTACATCATTATAAACCTCAGTAGCTACCAGCTTATTGAAGTATTTCAGAAACGGTTTGATGTCCTTAATATCAGCATGTGCACCATCAGCAGGTACTGGGCCGACTTCGATATCTGTCTGATGTAAAGCCTCTAAATACTCACTCTTTTTACGACTGCGCACAACTATCATCGGATAATTGTGACGAGTAAGAATAAAGTTCACCATCAGACGTGCTATACGACCATTTCCATCCTCAAATGGGTGAATACGGATGTATCTGTAGTGGAATAACGCGGCTAACTCCACTGGAGAAAGTTTTCCGTCCTGCTCTGCCTTGTTATACCAATCCACCAAATCTTTCATCAAACTAGGAGTTTCCTCAGGTGAGGCATATTCAAATCGATCACCATAGCGAGTGATAACACTATTGGGGCGAGTCTTATATTGCCCAGCATGAATTACATAACTTGTTTGTACGCCTCCAGGGAGTTCACGATACACAGTATAGTCTTCACGGAGTAAGGTCTTATGCAGTGTACGGATGAAGTTCTGTGTCAGAGGCACCTCCTTCACCGCTGCTTCCTCTGACATCATCCGCAATCCCACATTACTCGCAGTCATCTCCTGGACATCGCGCACATCAGCTTCGCCTATTACCTTTCCAAATAGCAAAAGAATTTCCGTTTGGCCATAAGTCAGCGTATTACCTTCAATATGATTGCTATTGTAATTGAAGTCCACTGTGAAACGACGGCTAAGTCTATCTCTGTCTTTTTCAGACAATGGTTGCAAATTTTGCCATGCTGTCAATGCCTTCTTAATATTCAGATACTTCATACGGTCACAATATATATTATATTAACGCCACAAAGATATAAAATATTTCTAAAAGGTTGTAACATTACAACCTTTTTTAGCAAAATCCACTCGCTTCTTATTGAATAATCGCAAAAAACACATTAAAAACGACCTTTTATCTGAACGTAACGAAAACAAAAACAATATTAGAAGATACAAAGAAAGTAGGACGTTAAAACAAGAGAAAACAAATAGGAACATTGATGTTCTTTTCGCTCTCGCCAACATACTTGTTGCGCATACCAATAATAAGGTGTTACTTTGTTGGTTCATTGTTGCCTACCAGAATGTCAAAAACAAACTTCGGCAGATCGAGGAGCTGTATTTTCCCCTTGGTGATGTCGAAATATTCCTCAAACTTTTTCATAAACTCGGAATGCCAATAATTCCGCTCGCGTCTCAGTAAGGAGTAAAGATGTCTTGCGTCATTATCATTCAGCACTTTCTGTTTCATAATACTTCTAACAAGGTCGGTGCTGTTGGCATGTTCAACATACTTGCCGACCTCAAAGCGCAGCTTTTGTCTCAGTTCCTTCTTCCGAAGGGGTTCATGGGCAAACAGCATGTCTATACAGTTGACCATTCCATAACCTGATTTGAGAATGTCTACAAGAGACACACGCTCACCTTTTCCAAGATGGCAAATAATAGGACATTGGTATGGAGCCGGTTCTTCCAACCACACTATCTTCTCCATGGGGGTCTCATGGATGATGTAACCCTTCACTTCCTTTCCGTCAATTTCCAATTTTCGCATAGTTATTCCTGTCTTTAATGGTTGCTCAGAATATGGATATCGCTACGATGTAAAATTACGTTGTGACGCTATGTTCGCGTATGCACACGCCAAAGAGGCCCTGCCACCAAGGGGTTGGCGGAGGGCAAAAGAATATTGTGTGGAGGTTTGTTGACCCCCACAAACAAATTGTGTAAAATGTAGTTTAAGATTGTCATAATCTTGTTTTAATTAATCGGTTACTAAACTCGTTAATTCGTATCGTTTTCCCACCGTGGCGATTATGTAGCTCGGTTGGAGCAGCTCTTGGCTGTCTCTTGATACTATCAAAAAATCAAAGATCACTGTCGGATATGCCCCAACCAAGGGGCACGACCTCCGAATTTTGCGAACGCGAAGGTACGCAAAAAATCTGAGACTACAAAATTTGCGACCTTAAGAATTGTTAAGGCGAGCGTTATTTCTGTTCTCGCCACGCCGTTTTTACTTTATGGGGCGGGAAAACGCCAAGAGTGTCCCGGCTTTAACGAGACACTCATGGCCATCAGTTTTCATCAAACCCTTACGCCTTATTGGAAAAATCGGAGTATGCTGTTACACTTTCAGGAAGAGAGTATAGCGTTCATTGCTAAAAAACGGAGTATGCTGTTACAGTTCTGATGAATTTACTATCTTGGAGGATTATTAAACCCTTCAAGACTATGGCTACACAACCTAAAAAAATGAATATCATCAAACAGGTGTAAAGTGAGACCTGCAACTCTTAGAAAAAGGTAGTGTTTCACAGAGTGTGTCTGAGGTGAGTTCACTCAAGCTTGTAGACCTCAGATGACGATGCAAATTTAATTATTATTTCTCATTATTTCGTTATTCGATAAAGAAACAGTATCCGGTTATAGTGGTTATAGTGGCGGTGGAGTGAGCCAAAGTCGTGGGCTACCGCTCCACTCTGTCGTCTTTGCGGAAGGCTT
>OBLI01001375.1_pt1 | contig 23974 bp, 40 predicted proteins | sample 1519701 | NCBI WGS metagenome assembly OBLI01 (sample SAMEA3663005, study PRJEB22513) | pig gut metagenome | biome: pig gut; feature: pig-associated habitat; material: faeces | place: France | collected 2012
GTAAAATTTTTAATAAGTAAAATAAAGGTGCATGAGCGGCTGAGAGGTCTTGGACAGGAAGTGACCACTGAGGCTGTGAGTGCCCTGAGCGACTAATGAGCATACAGACCTAGGTACCACCTAGCTACTGACTCACTCTGAGCGATCTATCTCTGATTCCCCACCCTTAGAATCAGCTCAGGATCGCTCAGGACCCTACGCGTACGCGTACGTATTATATAATAGAACAAAGAGAGTTGTGTAACTTTTTGTTATTTGTTTTTTAGTTTCAAATAATAAACATATAATTGCACTGTAAACCAAAACAAATATCATAAGTATATGGAACAGAATCCTTTCAGAAAGAGCTTTACCTTTGAACAGAACTTCTACTCTGCAGTTATGAATTTCATTGCTGAGGACCAGGCAAAGAATGGTGACAAGAATTTCAACATGCTCTATGCACATACTATGAATAGCCTGGCTAAATTATGCAATGACCACTTTGCAGGTAAAGACTATATGATGTCCCTGATGGAGCGTGAGCCTGGTAAGAAATCGTGGAAACGCAGTGTTGACGCTGATACCAACTTCGGCAATGTCTGGGAGTGTGTTGTCAATAAATTCCTCAAGAATGTTTCTCTTGATGGATATGAGGGCTGGCCTAACGGCAAGTTCGAATTCCCTGATTTCAGTGTGTTTGGTACTCCTGGCGATTTCAAAGCAATCATCTCTGAATGCTATAAAGATACTAGTACAAATCAGAAGAAGGGTATTGCTGGATTCTTGAAGCCTGACGGTCATGCAAGTCTATACAATCTGGAAGATTATAAGAAAGATATTGAACAGTACAAGACTACAGGAATACTGTCAGACCATCTCAAGGCAATTCTTGTATTTGCAATATACGAATACAGATATGATGAAAAGACTGGTGTGAAATACGCACATATACTCAATGTGATGGTTTGCCCTGCAATCTTCTGTATCAACTTCAACGAGGATGGCAGCCTGAGTATGAGACGTGATGGCATCACTATCGGTTTCCAGGAGCGCAACTATAAATTTATTTCATCCAAAAATTTTGGGATATGAAAATAAAGTATTATATTTGCACTAGAAATTAAAACAGACAACTATTATGGCAAAGACCCTTTACAATCAATTTGATGTTGTTAAGTTTGCTAGCAGCTCTAGCATTCTTACTACAAATGACCACGCCAAAGATTATATTGGTATCGTTAAGGAAGCAGGTGATATGAACTCTTATATTGAGTGGTATGATTGCAAGTCCAAGACAACAACCCGCGAAGTGGCCAATCTTACAGGATGGATGAACAACATTGAGTTAACTCTTGTTGGGTCTTTGTTCCACATGTTGACAAGCAAGCCTGCCAAGACTACAACTCTGGCCTCATCTGTGATGACTACACCTGCAGACAATAATAATATTGTACCAGAGGTTAGAGTGAAAAGGAAGTACACTAGAAAGGAAGGTTCGGCCAAACCTGGTCCTAAGCCAAAGAAAGATAAGGCAATTGCAGCTGCCAAACCTGCTGAGAAGAAGGTCGTTGATACTCTGATTGAGACTGATACTACACCAGAGGTTGTCAAAGTTTCTACTCCGATTGATAGGTATAAAAAGGCAATCACTAAAGAACGGCTCAAGCTCCACAACACTTATTGCTTTGCAACTGGCAAGTTCAAGCATTTCAAAACTCGTCAGATAATTGACCAGACAATTGTAGATTGTGGATGCCACCTGTACAAGCACATAAATGGCAATCTTGACTTTGTAATTGTTGGTGAAGATCCAGGTCCGTCAAAGATGAAAAAGATTTCATGGTACGGCATTCCTATGATTTCAGAGGAGCAGTGGCTTGCCCTGATTGGTACTCGCGGATATGAGTTCGACCCTAATGTTACCAACAACGCTTGCTTGGGACTTCCTGTGGGAATTCCTGAGAAAAAGTAGTAAATAAATTTTGGGATATAAGAGATTATTTATAAATTTGTATTAGAAATAATAAGAAGTTAAACAGTTAAACAATAGACACTATGATATTCAATCGCAACGACATTAAGATTTCTTTTGACCGTCCAAAGTACGTCACTGAAAACAAGAAGGTAAAGTGTACACTGAAGTATTACATCAACGTCCCGTCGTTCGTACACGAGGAAGACCGCTTCCCAGCAAAGGGATACAATCCTACTGCAGTCCGTAGCTGTGGCGAGTTCTATCTCGGTGATGAGCTTACTGCAACTGGTGTTGCAACCTGTGGACCAGAAGACAGTTTCGACAAGAAGGTTGGCCGTGAGATTGCTGAGGCCCGTGCAGAGGCAAAGGCATACAAGCATGCAGAGAAGCTGCTTAAGAAGTATGTCAAGACCGTGGTCGACGCATACAGTGATATGCTTCTTGCCTTTGAGGCTAAGGCTGATTGTGTACAGCGTCACAATGCAGAGTACACCGCTGAAGTCGGCAAGTAGCAAACTTTAGGAAGCCCGGTAGGTTTTTCAATTGGTTTTACTCCGGGTTAACAAAAGTAAAATAGGTGTATGGGTTATCGCTCCCTGGCAAGAAAGAAAAGCAACCTGCGTAGAGCAGGGGATGGCAGGTCCAAACTCTGGACCTGCTTATCCTGTTTATCTTGGTATTTTATTTGAATAAACTTACTGAAAAAAATCTCACTTTTTTTGAAACATTTTCTCAGTTTTCTTGTATATATAATAGAAGAAAGTTTATAAAAATATTTCAAAAACTAAAATAAATTTTGGGATAAGAATTATTTGTATTATATTTGCATCATAAATCAAAACAACGTATAACACAAAAACAAGATAAACATGAAACAGAAAACCGCTATCATCAAGCAGACTTCTGAAATCGAAGCTTATTTGAGGTCTATCAGAAAGTACCAGCCTCTGACACAGGAGGAAGAGAATGAGGTATTCAAGATGTATCGTTCAAATGACCCTGTTGCTAAGGAGAAAGCAATTGCTACCTTGGTCAATGCTAACCAGAGATTCATTTTCTCTTTGGCAAAAGACTACGCTAAGGGAGATGAGACCAAAGTCCTGGACTATGTCAATGAAGGCAGCATAGGTATCATCAACGCTATCGAGAAGTTTGACCAGACTAGGGGATTCAAGTTTATCTCTTTCGCAGTTTGGTACATCCGTCAGGCAATGACCAACTATGCTCAGACTACTGACCTGTTCCTGCGCAAGGCCAATAATGCCAAGATTGGAAACAATGTCCTTAAGATTCGTACAGCATTCTTCCAGGAGAATCATCGTGAACCTACAACCGATGAAATCAAGGAGGCTCTTGCGAAGAAGGGCATTAAAATTAAGGAGGACAAGGATCTTGAAGATGTCGTACGCAATTCAATAGATTCTGTCTGGGGAGATGAGTCGACCTTCGAGAACAACCCTCGCTATATTCAGTATTCTGCGATTCAGAATGAATACGAGAAAGAGATGGATAATGAAGACAACAAGAGTGTCGTGGGAAAACTCTTGAAGAACCTTGATGAGCGTTCACAGCTTGTTATCAAGCAGCTCTTCGGCATCGGATATGAGAACCCAGTTGACATAGAAGTAGTCGCAGAACATCTGGGGTTGACTCCTACCCGAGTAGGACAACTCAAGAATGCAGCTCTTAAGAAGTTGGCTTCTGTCGCTGACAAATAGAAATATTTGAGTGTCGTTCTCTATAAAGAGGGGAGTCAGGAAGCTGACTCCTTTTCTTATGTGCGCAGAGTAAACTGCGTGAGCATCAGTTCCCTTTATGGTTGAGGATCACCGGACAACTCAGAGTGCCTTAACGATCCTTCTACCCGAGACATAGGACAGGCACCGCTCGCTCACGGTAAAATAAGATAAAATAAATTTTGGGATATAATTATATTGTATTATATTTGCACCATCAAACAAATAACAAACACCTTATGAATTCAAATATTATTAAAGCCGCTGAGCAAAGATGCCTTGAACTTGGACAGAAGAAACGTTCCAGGAAATTCACATTTGAACTGTTTGAACAGAGAATGGCCAGCATGAAAGACCAGTGGACAGAACAGCTATGGTCATACGAAGAAGCAGACTATATTGCAAGCCGCCTGACTGACTGCCACTCTTACTGCATACCTTATAAGAATGGCTATTCAGAGGAATGTTCAGATGCACTACGGTTTTATTACAGCTGTATCAAAGTTAAAGCTGGTAGTGATAAGAAACCTTGTTGGCAGGTAGTACCTGTTATTCGTGTTGGCGGTTTGGATAATCGTATTGCTCTATATCTTCCAATGTTAGACGCGTTCTTTGATGGTTCGAGCTATATCTTCAGTGGTAAGACAAAAGTTTATACAGGAACTAATGTGCGTTGGTTCGACTATGACAACCCGTATGAGAGGTTCTGCTTGAACAAGATGATTCAAGAAATTAAGAAGTACAATCCCAATTCAAAGTATCTTGATAAGAATATGTTTATTCAATAAATTTTGGGATATCTAAAATAAGTGTTATATTTGCATTACAAAACAAAACAATATGGTACATACTAATCACAAAAACTTTGATGACATCGCCGAAATGACAAATGACTTCTTGATGGATATTAAAGAAGCTCATCCTGAGATGTCTTACTCTGAAATCTATGATGCTGTCCGTGATGCTATAACTTTTATTGAGGAGGATGACTAATGAAAAATAAACGTACAAAGTGGATTGTTTGGTATATGTATGACAATACTGACGGTCCGGAATTTCAGGATGCTATGGAGTTCTACAATCTATTCGAAGCACTGTACTGGTACACGAGAGTAAAGTATGGATTCGGAAATGCCTTGACACGAGCTCTTTACTCATTTGACATTAAATTGTATCGCATTAAATAAATTTTGGGATAAGAATTATTTATATTATATTTGCATCATAAACCAAAACAAATACTATTATGACACTTACATCAATGGCAAATCGAATCGCTGAACTTGAGGTTCAGAAGGATCTTAAGACAAATGAACTTGATAAACTGAATGTAGAGTATGACGACATCAAGTATTTTAGATCCGAGGAGCATGTGACAAAAAAGAAAGAGAATCGTGCTGCAGCCAGTCTCTTGAGGTCTGACATCAGTAATATCAATCATGAGTTGAGGATTCTCCAGCGCTCCTTAGAGGACGGCAAGCGTACGTATCTTGCAATCGGGCTTTGGGTCTTCTTCGGACTCCTGGTAATTGTCGGCGTCGTCCTCCTGGCTATCTACAAATATCGTCTTGGCCTGTTTGGCCTGACTGACACCCACGACTTGACGGCTATCATCAATGGTAAGACTGCAATGATGGATATATCTCTGTACAAAGAACTGTTCTTCTTGAGGCTAGCCGAAATAGTGACCCTGTCTTGTGGCTTTATTGGCAGCGCTGCAACCACAATCTGGCGCGCACTTACTGACTAATTTTCAAAAGACAAATAAAATTCATATATTTAATAAACGAAAATCAATTTAATATGAACGATATGGAAAATGTAACCCTTCAGAATGGTGAGATCGCTTTCCTCCAGAGCGGAACAGTAATTATGAATGTCGATACTGCAATTGAGCTGTCTGACAAGCTTGAGGCCCGGCAGAAGAACACTGAAGAACAGAGTGCCGAAGAGGCAATGGAAAATGTAATGCTCCTTCTTGCCCTCCTTTTTGGGCCGGAAATTCTGGACGGACCTAAAGTTTCGAAACCTCAGAAGCCTCAGAAGCCGACTGCTCCTACAATGCCCGCTCGTACTCCTGAAGATGACACTCATCCTGAGCCCGGTCATGACCTGTACTTTCCGCTTCCACTTATTGGTGACTCTGACAGTGCAAGGCGAACGTTCGCAGAAAGTCCTTACGTATATGTTGACAATTACGGCAACGTTTTCGGTACTATGAGTGAGTGCGACTATCTTCACCAGATGTCTCCTGGTACTACACAGAAGCTGGTCTCCGGCAAGCAGCGTCTGGGCTATGCATTCGGTTACAAAGGAATCATTTGTGATGAGAAGAATATGAAGCTGGTCAACCTCAGCATATACGAACCATACGGGGATCGTCAAGTTAGGAGTCTTTTCAATGACAAACATCTGGTGATGGTTGTTGCTGTTCGCAAGTCTGACCTTGTTGTCACTGAAGTTAATACTCGTGAGAGCCGGTATGCTGCATGGAAAAATGCTATGATTCAGGCAAATAAACTCCTCAACAAAGCTGTAGATGATGCAAACAGTGACGTAAGATTGATTGGCCGCGGCCGGCCAGAATTCTTCAGTATCATTGACCGTCGCAGGGAAGCTACCAAATTTTACCGCAAGCTGTACAAGTCGAAAATGAATCTGAAGTTTCCTTACGACGATTAAGGACTAAGCGAAAAACGTTATTAAAGAGGTTTGAAGTTCGAACCTCTTTATTTTTATTTTGGGATATGAAACAATAATATTATATTTGCATTAGAAATAATACAAACACCTGTTATGAAAGCTATAGACCTTAATAAAGAGAACATTTCACTCTCAATCAATGAGAAGGTTCGTCAATACAAGGAAATGATACAGGAACTCGAAAAGAGTCTTATGAATATTACAGGTATACCTAAAAAATATTTTGAGGTATGAAATAGTTTTATTATATTTGCAATACTAAAAAACAAATAACTATGTTCCCAATAGAATACATCAATGAAGGTCATGTGACTACTACCACAACTTCAGTGGTCGTATGGTCTGACAAATGGCACAGCAAGAACCTCAACGGTCTTCCTGGTTCACACGTTCGAACTGCTTATTGGCAGGGTAACAATATCCATGTAGAGATGGAAGATGGATGGCATTATATTTACGAGGATTTTTCTGGATATTCAAGCAGATGGAAATAATATGAAAGCACCTAAAGTTTTTAATTGTCGTACAGACGAGTCTGGTCAGGGCACTCCTGTAACAGTGATTGTGACCAAGTATACTAACCCTGAAACACTGGCAATCTTGCTCAAATGTGCTGAATCTCCTTTCGAAAATTTTGCAGTCATCACTGTTAATCTTGTCAGCTCACCTTACGGGGATATGAAGTATCAGGATGAGTCACACGCCTACATTGATACAAACAACTGTCCGTGGGCAGAGGAATTCCTTCAAGAAAATGGTATTGCAAAACCAGATCCCCGCGACATCTATGGTATGTCAGGATTCTGTACTTATCCTCTCTATGAATTTAACCCTGAATATAGGTTAATATCTCTGTAAGATTTCTGAGTAATTTTCTGATAATAAATCCAAGAATAATTCGAAAATATTTTTGGATTTATTATCATTTTTATTTTGGGATATGAGGTAAAAGTATTATATTTGCATTAAATAAAAAACAAAACAAATGACTACAAGAAAAGAAATACTTCAGTGCCAAGTACGTTTTGCTGCTTATAAGAACTGCTATAAGAATTATCCAGGGTCTCCTGGTGATGATGCTCTTATCGGAATATATGGATATACAGTCAGAGAAGAAAGAAGCTACATCAACTACCAGCTGGCACGATATAAGAAAATTCTTGCCTACATGGACAAAAACACTGTTGATACTATATCCGACGATGAAATATTTTGTCTGTGAAAAAGTCAAAAGACTTGTCATGAGAAGAATACCTTCTGTAAATATCTTCTGCACAGACAATACTTTTGTTAAAGATTTCTAGCAATAAGTACTCCTTACATCCTTACACATTAAATCCTTGGGAGAATACAAAGAATAAACTTGAATTAAAATTAAATTTGACGATCGCATTATGTATAAGATTTGGTATCTTTCAGTAGATGGTTGCGGTACTCCAAGATATTTGATGATCGCACCGGATAGAGAAACTGCCTGGAAACTGGCTCAAGCTAAATGGGCAGAAACTTACAGAGGACATATCGGAAGTTCCTGGAATTGGCACACTGATAGAGAGACTGCAGGTAATTCTATTGATGACATCAGAGACACTGGAATGTATGCTGATCTTGCAAGCACAACGAATATAGTAGATTTGAATACATTATAGCTCATAGCTCGTTTGTTATTTGTGAGAGGTTGGCTTTAAAAAGGCCAACCTTTTTTATGCAGTTATTCTGTTCGTGAGCGGAAGAGAGACTAGACATCAAGAGGGGGTTTCTTAATTGGGTCGCTCTGAGTGGTATGGGCTATTCCATGGGCCCGCAGGTTCGCGCTCACGAATACTCCTGGGATATCTCCAATCAACAATTGAAGTATGGGAATGGGAAACAGTGGGATACAATAGGAAACAATGGGCAAATAAATTTTGGGATTCAGAATTATTGTATTATATTTGCACCATAAACCAAAACAAACAATATTATGAAAGAGATTACATTTGCAGAGCTTAAGAATTTCGATGACAACAATTCATCAGTAATAGTTGGAGTTACACCAGACTGTACTCCTGAAGAGGTTGATGGTTTCTTCCATGAAATGGGATTCTACAATGATGACCAGCATTGTGTCGAGTTGTATCATCTGTCGGACAATGTACGTGGAAGCGAAGGCAGGTCAGATATTCTTGTTGCACATTCTGGTGGAGCGCCGGGAAACCCAATGGCTCGTCTTAGACTGAGCAGCATGCTGAAGTGGACCAGTGACTTCATTGACAACTATGCAGAGGATTACATATCAAGATAACAATTAAACCAAGACAACCATGACAAAGTTTCCTATCGGTTCTACAGTTAAGTACAGCGGAAGCAATAACGCTTTAAGACTACATTTTGGTACTGGAATGCAGGTCATTGATGTCATTCCTGACAGAACGCCCGTCGGCAATGGTGAGATAAATGTCTCTGGTCAAAACCTGTATCGTTTACAAGCTCCTTCAGGAATAATATTTAATTTCCTTGAAGATGAGCTTTCACTCTAGGACGCCCAGTAAAATAAATTTTGGGATGTCAAAGTGAAGTGTTATATTTGTATCAGAAAATAAAACAATAAACAATTATGAGTACACGTTCAAACATCGCAATTCTTCTCCGACCTGAGGACCGTAATAAGGATTTCAAAACTCCTTGGGGTGAGGTCGTCAATGCAAATGGTAAAAAATATCTGTACGTTTACTGCCATCACGATGGCTATCCCGAAGGTGTCGGGGCTGACCTTATCCACATGTTTGAGGGAGGTGACTACAAAGACGTCATTAACTATATCTTGCTGGGTGACAGGACGAGTAGTGATCTCTCTTACTGGGACTGGCGCAAAGAGCAGTGCGCACCTGATGCTGCAGACACTGAGGAAGAGATGTATCAGAATGACTATCTCTATATCCTCGAAGAGGTTGACGGAACAATGCGAGTAAGGATGTACGGCGATGACGATGATGAAGATGAGGATGAAAGTGACTAGGTCATTTGTGAATAAGATCACCGGCTGACTTACTAATATTACTAAAGTTAAACTTAAACCCCAGGTTCGAGAGAGCCTGGGGTTTTTGTATGCAGCAACTTGACCGACTGTTATGAGCAGAGATGAGATGATTCAGAAATTCCTTTAAGGATCTCCGGGTATCTCTGAGTACATAACCAAAGACACCTCATCTATCATCCCGGGATTTGTTTGCGCTCATGATATTTTATATGATTTTATTTTGGGATAAGAGAAAAAGTATATATATTTGTATCAGAAATAAAAACAATACTATTAAGACTATGGATCAGAACAATCACGACCTTGTACTTTCAGCAGGAGGAGTATTTGTTGCAATATCTCTTGCACAGAAGCATGCTTTGCCTATTGGTAAAGTCATAGACCTTCTGAACGATTTTATTAACATTGATGGTTCACCTATACAAATTCGACCTGAAGCATGCTAGGAGAAAAAGACCTTGTTTTCTTGGGAGCTGCTCTGATTTGGGCAACTACTCGTAATGTAAGAGACGTCTCCGATGTAGGATTCGCAGTAAGAGAATCAAAGAAACTGTTTGATGCAGTGTTTAACGAAGACGATAAACAAAAAGACTAAGATATGGACGACAAAGAGTTTCTGTGTACAATGTATAATAAAGATCTGGTAGATCGTGCTATCGAAGAGTCAAAGGAGCTTTATAAAGAGCATGAAGCAGAGACGCTCTACAAGATGGCAAAGACCACAGAGATGCTTCCTGATAGAACAGGAGGAGCCGAAATCTATGATACTATCCAGCGTCAGATGAGATATGCATATCTTCACGGAGCATGTTATGCAGTATCAAAGGGTTTGACATCTAATGATACTAAGCCGTCTGAACAGATCTTCTCTGATTTTCATAAGAATATAGACTTCGCTGTTCTGTTTAACTTCGGTGATAATGACTTCTGTCTTGCAATAGAAGCTGGAGCTAAGACATACTGTGATGTGTTCAATAAAATGCTTCACCAAATAGATATATATGCAGATGAAGAGCTAATGAAGAACAGCGACATTCAGCAGTTCGAAGAATTGTGTAATATTGCCAATATCAAGGAGGTCATGAAATGTGGTTTCTTGGCATATCGAATAAACAAATGTGCAGAAGTGGGTTGCAATAGAACACCAAATGGAGTTTATGCTGCCGGCGCTCTTAAAGACAGCAAGAGTGACCTAGATTGCATTCCTTGGAATATAAAAGATGTGTCGCGATGTGAGACAGTTGATGGAAAATATGTAGAGGTCGAGAAGTTCCCAAGATTTATTACGGGAACTAAAACAGAAATAGAGGATGCTCTCAAGAAGCACGGCGAACCTTTTGTGGACCAAACTCAGGAGTTCCCAGTGTGGTGCAATGGAGAGGTACTGATACTCTATATGAAAAACGGATATTTGACTTATTTAACCAGATAGTAGCATGACAATGAAATCTTCAAAAATATTTTGGGGATTTCATTTTTTATTGTTATATTTGCATTACGCATAAGTATGACAGATTGATAAAGTCTTTTGTTTATACATCAACAGGTACTTGTACATCAAGTATCTGTTTTTGTTTATTGTCTATGAAGTTCTGTCGTGAGCATAATTTTTTAACCTCCTGGTTTCCTTTAGGCATGGGTCTAAGCACTCAAAGCATTTTGGTCCATTCCTCCTTCTACCGATCCCGGCCTCTCTATGTACTCATGATATTTTATTTTGGGATGTTATAGTAAAGTGTTATATTTGCATTAAGAAAAAACAAAACAAGTATGACTACAAAAGAAATCTATCAGGCTTATTGCAAGCAATATTCTTATATGCCAATCTCCGAGGACAAGGTTGCAATGTTCCTTAAAGAGTATCCTATTTTTAGGACCTGTGAAGACCTCAAATATCTTGTCAACATGCTGTATAACTGGGTAGGTTCCCAGCAGACGTACGAAGAAAGGGCAGAAGAAGAGTGGTAAATAGAGTAAACAATATCGACAAATGTTTTTAGAAATTTTTCTAAAATAAAAGTTAAAAAATTATCCAGAAATTTTCTTTGAAAGTTTCTGGATTTTTTATTAAATAAATTTATTAGAAATTTTAAAGAATAATTTAAAGAATAAGTTAAAGAATATAACACATTGTACTATCATAACTAATTAAAATGATAATTAAACTATTATAATCTAAATAACCTATCTAACAGATTGATTATCAATATCAAGTTTTATCATGAGAGCAAATCCCCAGCATAAACACATTTTAAAGTTACTCACATCCTAATTCCATCTTGAATTGAAATACAAAAAAGGACCTATTTGAATAGGCCCTTTAAATGTATTGAAGGTAAATTAAAAGCTGAATGTATCGATTTCAGATGCTTTTACTGTAACTGTTTGGCTTCTGAACGTAGTCCAATTTTCTACATCAAACGAAATTGTATTATCATTGTTGATAGTTACATTTCTTGGTTCTCTAAATTCTCGCCGGGAGTAAGAGTCGTTTTCCAAGATTCGGAAGTCTCTTAGCTTTATGAAAGTTACTCTCTTTCCGGAGTTAACTTCTCTTTTAAAGTTTTCGAAATCCCGTGTTCCCATTATGACTGTACAGATTGTTTAATCATTAAATCGAAGATGTAAACAGGGATTGTTGAATCTTTTGTTTTCTCTTCGTCCAGTCTGATGTCAGTGAATTTGTAAGAGTTACCTTCATGGTCAGTGACTATGTCTCCGATCTTAGGGTAGATCTCTTTTTTCATTTTCTCAAGATCACTGTTGATGTAGTTCTTCCAGTTGATGAAGACTGTACCAAACGCACACGGAGAGAAGTTCACATTGGGACTAGATATCACATTGATTTTGAGCTTTGCTACTATATCTACAGCAGCAGGTTCCTCAATGACTGGTTTCTTTGCTTTTGCCATAACTTACTGTTTTGTTTTTCAAGTTACGAATATAATATATGAATTTTATATCCCAAAATAAAATTTCATGAGTAGGCAGTGATCCTAGGATGTCTAGGCATTATGCTGATTCATGACACTCTGAGCGATCGATTTTGGTATCCATTTCGGTGATACTTTTTGGTTAGATCGCTCAGAGCACAACTCGGGTCCCCTTAGGTAGTGATCCCTTCGCTATCTCTGCACTCATGAAATTTTATTTTGGGATAAGCAAGCTTTTTTATATATTTGCAATAGAAAACAAACAATATATCATGGAAAATTTCTTTAAAATTCTTGGCATAATTGCAGCTGTCATTCTTGCAATTGCATTGTTCCCATTCTTTGTAGCAGCATTGATGTGGATTCTGAAGCTTATAGCAGGATTTACGTTTGGAGGGTTTTTAGTACTTCTCCTCATCGCTCTTATTCTGTACATCATTTTTGGATAATACTAATAATATATAAACCATGAAAACATCAAAGGTAATCAAAATCATCTGGTGGCTCGCAATTGCTGTTGTTTTTGCTTGCGCTCTTGGAAATATCATCGCCGTGAATACTGGTTCATGTGTTCCTACCAAATCTTCAGAAACAGTATGGTGTTTCAATCTTATCCTTTGGGTAGGAATTTTCCTTATGACAATTCACAGTGCAGAGTTTTGGAAAGAAAACTATGACTGCCTCAGTAATGAATACAGCAAATTGCTTCTGATATCTAAAGAAATCAATGACATAAGCATGAAGCAAAACGAAATTTGCAGAGAAGTACAAGCAAACAACAAGGAACTTAGCGCTGGTTGGCGTAAAGCGCTCGACGAGAATAAAAAGCTAATTGATGAGAGACAAGATTTACTTTTGACTTTGGCTGAATTTGACCCGCAGGACCCTGTAGTCAAAGCACTGTTAAAGAAGCTGAACGGAGACACGGAGAAAGAAGTTCCGTCTACAAACCCAGAATAATTTTGGGATATAAGATAATTGTATTATATTTGTATTAGAAAACTAAAACAAATCAATTATGTCTAATAATTCTTCTGCATCATCTGGTGGCATTGGCTTCTGTGGCCTGCTTACAATCGTATTCATTGTCCTCAAGCTCCTCGGCAAGATTGACTGGAGTTGGGTGTGGGTTCTTTCTCCTATGTGGATTGTATGGGGCATCTGCCTGATTATTCTTCTGATTGTTGGTATTATCCATCTGTTTACCAATTATTGACAAGGACTTTCTTTCCATAATTCTGTAGATTAATCCTCAGTGTAAAAGCTGAGGATTTTTCTTTTGTTGTGTCATGAGTTGTCGTGAGTGACAAATGACCCGGGGATCTCTAGGAGAAATCGGATTCCTAGTGTCTTTGAGCCGCTATTCCCCTTTCTCTACCTAAGAATGCCGGGATCTCTTCTTACTCATGCATTTTTATTTTCAGATATGAACTATTTATATTATATTTGTATCAGAAAAACAAATCAAACAAATCAATATTATTATGGCAAAGTATAAATACAATCTTGTTGGTATCGACGGTAACGCTTATTCAATAATGGGCTATGTTACAAACGCGATGAAGGAAGAGGGTTTCAGCAAAGCAGAAAGGGATGAGTATCTCCGTGATGCTATGTCTGCAGACTACAACCACCTCCTCTGTGTTTCAGTTGATTACATTGACCAGTGTAATGAACGAGCCGGCAATTTCAGCGATGACGAAGAATAATAATCTCTAATCAAAGGTCTAAATTATGGAAAAAGAGAGAACATTGGCATTGGAAGAGGCCAAAGAAGAATTAAGAGAACTTCTCGAGAAGTACGGCCCTAAAAATAAAAATAGCTGCACTGTGTTTGAGAGTGCAAACGGAACCTTTTATCTTGTTACAGGACGTAAGCTTTCTACTGGAGGTATGTTGTATATCATTGATTCCCGTTTCTGGTATGATTACGACTATGCTTTCATGGAAACAAAACCGTGGAAACCTATTTACCAGAAAAATGGACAAGACGATTGAAGAAAAGATAATGGAGATTCGGTATACTCTTCCAGGTAAAACAAGAGCCCGAATTATACAAGCTCCATGGAAACAAGGAATGATAGAAGCGTTCCGAGTATTGTTCCAAAAACATCCGAATGCAGAGCCCATCTCATTTGATGGTCATCCGATACGAAAATCTGCTTGATGGTATTGTTTTGTTTTCTGTTGAAGCGCGAAGGTAGAAATACTTTCGCGTTTCTTTTTAGTTTAGTACTGCAAACCTTTATGAGTAAGAAATAATCCCGGGATGGTAGAGAAATGTCCATGGTTCAGTCACTCAAAGACCTAATGGACCACTCCCTTCCTGGAGATCTCCGGGTTCTCTGATGCTCACGACATTTATTGAAATTAACTTCAAAAATATTTTGGGATTAGTCTAATTATTATTATATTTGCAATACAAAATAAATCAATAACTACTATGGGTTACATAAAAGTAAGCTGGCCAGACAACCAGAAATATTCAGCACTTACTGATGAAGAATTCGAACAGTACGAAGAAGATGGCATCATCGTATTCTGTGATGAAGGAGATTATCTCATCGACGAAGATTACATTGACGAGATAGATGACATCTGTGATGCCCGCAATTCAGGTTATGAAGATTGTGAAGATGCATCAGACCTTGTAACGCTAAATAGCCTTCTTTCTTCTGACAATAAAGAAGAACTTGAGAGAGGAATCAAGATTAAAGAATCTATCATAGACTTCGCCATGTCAATGGAGAATAAAGCAAAGGGAGGTGACATCGAGTTGAAGACTCCCATGGAAATTCCCAGCCGTGGTGAAGAAGTCTACGCTTTCTATGTCGATAAGAACTGGATATATCTATTGCTTTATAACGGCAGAGATGTTGACCCATTTGATGTAGAGCCAGAGTTTCTCGAGAAGTTCATGAAATCAGTAACCGTTGAAGGAAACATCAAATAAACTTGCATATGAAAAAGAAGTATCGTATCGTCAAAGAGTGGAAAACTCGATACAATCTGAAAACAAATAAAACCGAACGGATTGATTGGCCAAAGTGGTATATTGAGTATCGCGATCTTTGGACTATACTTCATATCGGTGACACATGGGAACGTCCTCTTCAATACTGTGAAGGGTTCGAGACTGAACAGGCTGCCAGGGATGCATTGGACGAATTGCTCAAGCTTCAAGAAAAGACTACCACCCACAAAGAAGTTATTTTCAGGTCTTAAATTTATTTTGGGATAAGAGAAAATGTTTATATATTTGTATTAGAAAATAAAACAACAACACAATGTATCTCTTCTATATCATATCAGATTACTTTGACGAAGCAATAAGAATCGTCAATCGTATATATGAAGAGATTGTCACTAGAATTAACTCAGTCAAAAATAAAAATATGTTTAACAAGCGCCGTCTTTCCGGGAGTAAAGGTCGTTGGCAGAACGCCATCTCGGTAATGCCGTCAAGAGCTGGGCCCCTAGCAAGGCAATATATTTAATTTTTATACTGATATTAAATTAGTCTGACCGGGTTGCATTATACCGTGTCCTAGCGGCAAATTTTCTTAGGGCTCAACATTCGCCCCCATCTTCGGCCGCTGCGATCTGGCAGACACAGAACCCTCGCCTTTGACTGAGATTTGGCGGGGGTTTCTTTTTGTGTTTATACAGCAGAGTAAACGGACACATTGTGTGAGCGGCCAGGACCTGTGGTAATATCAGTGGAAGCAGCGCTCAGGGTAACTGTTCGCCTTATCTAGGAATTCCTGTCTGGGGAAAATAGTCACTCACAAAAAAGACAGCACATTTATTTTGGGATATAAGAAGAAAGTATTATATTTGTATCAGAATTCAAAACAAATAAACAACATAAAGAAAATAATTATGAAGCAGTTTAGTTTGGAAGAATATCTTAAGAACTCTTCAAGGAAGGTTGTAACAAGAGATGGTAGAAATGTAAAAATTCACTGCACAAATTATTCCGCACATTATCCTATCATTGCTGAAATACAAGGTGTGGGCTATTCAGATTCATTTTATCCAGATGGAAGACATAGCATCAACGCTGAATCACACAATGATCTCTTCTTCGCTCCTGAAACTCACGAGGGCTGGGTGAATCTATACAAAGATGCTGAGGGTAGGTATGTTACATCACAAGTGTATGAAACAAAAAAGAGTGCAGAAGCCTCAAGTTGTAGAACTTGTATTGCAACTATCAAAATAGAATGGGAGGAATAAAATAGGCAGAACAATTATTTTGGGATATAAGAGTAATGTGTTATATTTGTTACAGAAAATAAATCAAATACAAGTTTATTATGAATTTTTCAGCATCTAAAAATCTTAAAATCTACAACAAAATCGCATTTGTTTTTATCTGGATTTTCTTAGCAATAAGTGGTCTTTGCCTTGTTGCCGGTATCATTTGTGGAATCATGACAGGTGACGTAGTGTGGACCAATGTAATGTTGCCTATAGGAATTGTCGGAATTTTACTTGCCGGATTACAATGGGTGTATTGGGCCTTTACGAAAGGGTTTGAACGAATTGTTGAGGCTGCAGAATATACTATCTATCAAGTTCAGAAAAACGATACGCAACAGTAAATATTTACTACTCTACACAGAATCTCCTCCAAATTTTTGGGGGAGATTTTGTTTTATCTTTTACTCAACTGTCATGAGCAATACTAAATTTTACCACGGTAAAAAAGTGTGGATCGCCACTGTGCTTTGAGCATCATTCCCCTCCTCCCCTAGATAGGTAGTATTCTTTGGCCGACACTCATGCACTTTAATTTTGGGATTCAAGAATAAAGTATTATATTTGTATCAGAAATCAAAACAACAACATCAACTTATGGCAAAAGAATACACAGTTATCAGTCATCATGACAGAGAAACACTTTAATTTTGGGGATTCAAAAACAAAGTATTATATTTGTATCAGAAATCAAAACAACAACCTTACTATGGCAAAAGAATACACAGTTATCAGCCATCATCATGGCAGAGAAACAGAGTTCACTGGAACTATCGAACACCTTATCAATGACGTGTTCAGTTACACTCTCGAATGCGGTCACAGCTGGAACACCAAGATTCCTGAGAAGCCGAAAACTATCAAGAGCCTTATTAAGGCGCTGAACGATTCCGCTCTTGAATGCCGGCGTTACAGCGACTGGTATGAACTTAAAGCTGCTTAAGTTAATACCAGTAAATTGAATGAAATTTAAGGAGTCCAAACGGGCTCCTTTTATTTTGTCTTTAACCAAGTCGTGAGCATCAGACATAAAAACTTTTCTCGGCATTTTAGGATCGCCTGGCCACTCAAAGCACAGTTCTCCCCCATCACAGGTGTATGTCTAGGATCTCTTTTCCACTCATATAAATTTATTTTGGGATATGTACATATATTATTATATTTGCTTAGAAAAAGATAATAAAACAGTATTCATAATATGAACAATCCTATTCAAATCAACAACCTCAACCCTAATGAAGTATCAGTGGTTCTTCCTGACGGAACTACTGTTTACGGACCTGTTCAATCAGTGATTGAAGTAATCAAAGGTATCAAGGCTCCTGCCAAAACTGAACCTGTTGCTCCTGCTGCTCCTAAGCAAACAGAGAATCAGATGCCGACAATGAACGTCTTCAACAAAACTGACCGCAAAATCTTGTCTGTTTACAACAAGGACGAGATTAAATGTCTTGAACAGTTCATGGCAGACAACTCTCATCTCCTTAGCTGGAAAGATAAAGTCGTTCCGAAGATGCATACTATATATGATGTAGACCCTGACACTCTCCCTATCCGCAGCAAGAACTACTGCTATATAGATTGTTACGGAAATGTATTCTCCTGCCTTGACGCAGTAGCTGAATACTATCACGTCAAATCTATTGGTGAGGCTCCTCAGATGTCGTTCTCTTGGTACGCAAAAACAAATGCTGACAAAATCAGAATTCCAGAATTTACTTACGGCAAAGATGCTTATATTTTCTGGCATCTGAATTTCAATGATTGCTGCGGAAAAAAAGTCAGCATCGTCAGAGCAGAACGCGGTGACATATATGAATGGTATAAGAACATTGATGACCCTACAGTCGCGAGATCTCGTAGGATACATCAGTTCTCCAACTTCGCTATCTACGTGATGCACGCCAGAGCACACGTTGACGATTAACAACCCTCAAACAAATCGTTCTTAAGAACCCGGTAGAATTTCTACTGGGTTTCTTTTTGCTTCAGTACTGAGAACTTAATGAGCGGCTAAAACTGATAAGGATCTCTTACCGTAGGGATCGTCATTTTGCTCTGAGCAGAATTCCAGTAAATAACTAGAAACCATTCCCGGAAAATTTTCTACTCATAAACTGAAAAAATTTATCAGAAAAAATGTAAAAATTTTTTAAGAATAATTTTGGGTTTTCTTAGAAAATTATTATATTTGCTTAGAAATTAAAATAATAACTTATTTGTTTATGCATGTCTTGAACAAGGTATATTGATTATCACATAATACAAAGAAAGGTATTATTGCATTGATACACATTGTAAAAGGTAGGATACTGACAAATCATATATTGATGAAACCATTCATTACATAATTACAGATACTGCAGACAGCAAAGGAATACTTCATAGAATAATTTATATACAAACAAATAAACACAGGAATACTATGACCAAAAGAGAAAAAATCACCGAGATTATGCATACACTTATTGTTGAAGGTCTTGCTGACCCTATTAGAATAATATTTGATACGGATTATTGCGCTGAATCTGTAGCGACGTATATTGAGGCAGCCAACATCACAAGGTCAGCACTGAAAATGCCGCTTATTGACTTGAATGATTATCCTGACTAACAGTTCGTTGTTTTTTATAGTTCACTTGTTCCACCCAGATTTCATTATATGAGTCTGGGTTTTTTGTATCCACTAGATTAATGTAACTCAAAAAGAAAAGGAACCAATTTCTTGGCTCCTTGTTCACTGCTGTGTTGACAGTTCTATTGCCGGCTCTTAGTCCTCAATCTTTTCTATCTTGTAGTCGAGAATGTCAGGCTCATCAAGTCCGTAGAATTTGATGACATCTCTTTCACTCTCACATACTGCTGTTTGTTCCAGAGTGTGAACTCCGAATCTGCTGATTTCGGTCATTGTTACTTTAAACTTTGTCATAGATGTATGTGTTTGTTTGTCTAACTTGGTACAAATATAATATAAATTCTTAACACCCCAAAATAAATTTTTATGAGTGCAAGTTCTAGACTTGGTGGTATGCTAGAAGTTCTCGATGATCGCTCTGAGCGCCAATACAAAAAACATGAAAAAGCATGACCAAAAAACACGACTCACAGCAAAAAACATGACCAAAAACAATTTTGGGGGATTAAAGAAAATTTGGTTATATTTGCTATAAGGTTAAGTCCACTAGTCCGAGCACCAAGAATTTAGCTTAAACACCATAGATTCGGAAATCCGATCTCAAAGCCTCTGGAATCCCCCTTCTTCTACAGGTAGAGGATCACTTCCTGCACTCATGAATACTATAAGATGCACAAAGTAATTTTTGGGATTAAAGAAAATTTGGTTATATTTGCTATAAGGCTCAGCACACTGGCTTAAGCACCAAGAATTTAGCTTAAAACACCATAAGTCTTAAAATCCGATCTCAAAGCCTACGTGTTCCCCCTTCTTCTTGGACATCAGGATCACTCTCCACACTCACGCCTTGATTAAACAAAGGTTGAACAAGGATAATCAGTAATCAGTGTTGTCAAAAATATTTTGGGATATGAATAGATTATATTATATTTGTAATGTAAATCAAAAACAAATATTGTTATGAAAAATACTGCTAAATACATTGCTATTCATATTGAGATTTTTCTTCTTCTTTTGGTGTTCTGTTTTGGAGTACTCTCTGCAGATAACGGCTTAAGCTGGTTGACAGTGACTTTAATCTTCGGCCCATTTGTTCTTGGAAGAATATTCAATGTTGACAAACAAGTTGAATTTTGTGAGATTTATGATAGAGCTTTGAACATTAAAATTAAACAAGAATAATATTTGTGCATATTGTATTTCTGTTAGTAGCATCCCCCTGCCTGTGAAGGTCGGGGGTTTTTGTTTATATAGAATACAGAACATTTATGAGCGGGTCAGTGATCCTGGCTTTTAGCTGGTTTCAGCACTCAGGGTACTTCTTCCCCACCCACAGAATACCATCAGGATCGCCCCTTGTACTCATGAAATTTATTTTGGGAAATAAGAAATTATTTTTATATTTGTATAAGAAATAAAAGACCATGAAAACAAAACGTAATTATAAGTTAGTACAGTTCAAACGCTGTGGAGACAGTTACATCAATCACTTTGATGCAAGTAACAAATATTCTAAACAGCTTAAAGATATAAAAATCGCCTTGTCTTATCTGACAGATAAACATTCTCGTTACTATCATGACCCATACAAAGACAATTATGTCGATTCAACTGGAAATCCTGTAAGTGAGTACTCTGTTTCAACAGAAGAAAAAGTCCGTCAACTCAAGATGGTCAGAGCAAAACTTCTGTTTGAAGGTGACCCAGAAATCTTGACTTATCATTACTTCATTTCTCCAATGTCAGGCCCGTTTGCCAACAATGAATTTCATATTCAGCTTGAATATAATCCTGACTTCTCTGGAGAAAGAAATGCTGGATACTGGATAGGGTATGTCAGAAATGAAACGCTCTTCGAAAAACGTGGGGGTGGAGTTGAGAACAATATCTGGATTACTTTTGGATTCAGTGAATATCGCGGCACTGTCAAATATATTATTGAAAGTATTTTGAGATATCTTTCTGGAGAGAAGCATCTGGTTTATAATGACAGAGGAATGCTTACACCAAATATGACAGATACAGACGTTGATAATCTTAAAAAAGAAAACATTCGCAGAAAGAAAGAAGACCTTGAAGAATACAAAGCACGAATACTTGCTAAAGTAAATGCCGAAGTCAATGATATGATGGCTGAACTTGAACAAGAAGATTGATAAAAGTTTTCTTTACAGATTAAAGGAGTCCGATTTGGGCTCCTTTTATTTTATCTTTAACAAGGTCATGAGCAACAAGGCGATCCCACCAGGAATACCTGTCCACAGGGTCTTTTTGCTCAAAGCACTTTTCTCCCCACCCATAGAATACCATCAGGATCACCCCTTGCACTCATGAACTTTTATTTTAGAATAATTCCAAATTATATTTTGGGATTCAAGAATTTTATATTATATTTGCTTAACAAAAATAAAAAACAACTTCATTATGGCACCAATTGACATTGTCATTGACATCATCAAACAGTACAAAGCACGTTCTGAAGAAGCATATAAAAATTGCGAACATAAAAATGATGTAGATATTATGGCTTACTATCAAGGCATGTTCCATACTTGTGACGAGCTCTTGACTGAGTTTGAGGAATTCAAAAAGCTTTTTAGTTAATCACAGACAAAGTATTTCTAGAATTCTCGTTTGGAACCCCCAGGGATTTTGACTCGGTCAAAATCCTTTTTTGTTATGTACCAATCAGTTGTCATGAGTTTGCTTTCCAGCATATTTCTAGCAAACCCTACAGGAGAATACCGCTCAAAGTCAGCTGAATCCACTTTTCAAATGTTGGTTTCAGTACTCATATTATCAAGTCAACTGCTGTTTGAAAATCAAGATAATCTGAATACTTTTATTATTCTGTACTAGCTGTTATGAGTCATTAATTGATCCCACCTAAAATACATCCCGGGGAGATCTGTTGCTCAAAGACACCGGCGATCCCCCTCTCCCTAAACATAATTTATGGTTTCCGTGCTCATATTTCTCGTTTGGGACCCCCAGGGATTTTGACTCTGTCAGAATCCTTTTTTGTTATGTACTAATCAGTTAACCCGAGCACACTTCTAGCCTGACATCGGTATTTCTAGTCTAGACAAATCTTGCTTTGAGCGCAGTTCTTCTGATTCTTATAAATAAGATTCGGATTCTGATTCTTTACTTAGAATTTCTATAAGTCAATTTTTATATAGCCCCCACTATATCCAGGTCAATATAAAAATTCATAATGTCCTGACCTGAGTTCACCGACTTTTAAGAACTTTTAAAGAGTTTTTCAGTTTTTTCAGTTTAAACTTAGTATTCTACTGAATAGGATTTTATAGACTTCCACCCCAGGGATTTTAAGTCTATCAGTGCCCCTAATATACTCTATGCATGTCGTGAGTTTAATCTTGATCCTCTACTCTTAACCATAAATCAGGTCTCTTTTACCCTGAGCCCAGTTCCCCCGAATCTTACTTTAAGCTTCTAGAAATCTTTAAGTTTTATATTTTAGCTTAGTATTCCTAAAACTATAGCCCCCACTATACCCAGGGCAATACAATAATTCACAATGTCCTGTCGTGAGATCCTCAACTTTAAGAAATTTTTATTTCTCTAACTTAAAATTTCAAGTTTAAAGACAGTTTTCCACCCCCAGGGATTTTAGTTCTGATGCTACCCCACTATACTTCGTGAGTTTAAATCCGATCCACCTCTCTTAACCATAAAATCGGACCTTTCCTCCCTGAGCCGAGTTCTCCCCCTATACGGTATTATAAGTTCTTAAGAATCCGGCTTATTACCCAAGTTGAGAGTTAAAGATCTAAGTTTTTGGAGTTAGAGAAAAATTGTTTATATTTGTGGTGGATAAAAGGGTCCAGACCAATATCCCGAGCACCAAATAGAACCGCTTAATTTACCATGTCCAGGATATCCTTCACCCTGAGCAGAGCTCCCCTGGATCTTCCTTTAAGCTTCTAAAAGATTTCAAGTTCTATATTTTAACCTATTAGTCCCAAAACGATAGCCCCCACTATATCCAGGTCAATACAATAATCTCTATTGTCCTGTCGTGAGTTCGTATACTTTTCAGAAATCTAGGAAATTTCCTAGCTTTTTACTAGTTCTAGACCCTATATTTTAACTAGTATATACGGTTTCTGCTCCACCAATACCTATGAGCATTGCCAAGATCCTGACCTCCCAGGTAGTATTCATTGGTTAAATGCTCAAAGCGTTGGCCGGCTCTATACATGGTATTAGGACCTACCTAAAATACTGCTCAAAGCGTTGGCCACCCCATATATGGTATTAGGATCACCCTAAAATATTGCTCAAATCAACTGGTAATACTATATATCCCTGGGGGTGGTGGGTATATAGTATGCTATACTAGGTATCCTGGGGATGGTCAATTGGTTCTGGGGTGCGAGTCAGTTTATAGAAATACTTAAGTACCATAGATTATTTTTTATTACACCCGTGCGATAAGAAGAGTAGTGAAGCGAAGAGAAGAGTGAATGCGAGTGTGACGAATGTTAGCGATGTGCTGAAGATTTGCTGAGTGCACTCTTTGAGCGATGACGAGATGATTAGAGAGAAGGTGTAAGCGAGAGTGTGTATGCTCGTGAACACGGCGAGTGAAGGCGAGAGAGGTGAGAGCGTCGTGAGCGAGAAAAGCGAAAAAAGTGAGGAAAGAGGCGAAAGTGGTGGGGTTGGTGGGGGTGAGCTGCTTGACTGGCATCGGATATCCAC
>OBLI01001376.1_pt1 | contig 23967 bp, 18 predicted proteins | sample 1519701 | NCBI WGS metagenome assembly OBLI01 (sample SAMEA3663005, study PRJEB22513) | pig gut metagenome | biome: pig gut; feature: pig-associated habitat; material: faeces | place: France | collected 2012
GTAGGTGATTGGGATGAAATACGAAAATTCAATGGTAAAGATTGCAGATGATATTGTCAAAAAATGCAAGGATAATTCTTTTCAGTCTGTTAGATTCTCTACAGATTATGGGTATGCCACCAGCCTGAATCTTAGAGTATATCTCTGGGAAGACGAGATAGAAGGACAGGAGCCGGTAATGGTGGTGGAATATAAGCCTGTTGAATGGGAAATGGACTATGATATTGTCCATGACCCGGAAAAGTTCCAGATGTATGTGGATGGAGAGTTGATGGAAAATCCTTAGATTTTCAGATAGAAGTGGATGAGCTGTTAGGAAAATAGAGTAAGTGAACATATTCCTAGAAAATGTGTACAATCCAATGAAAATAATGAACTATTAAGACCTGTAAACGGACACTTTCTGAACTTTGCTCTGATACAATGGTTATGCTGATGAAAGAAGGCATAGAAAACTGAATTATATTTGAGAGACGGAAGCCTCAGTAGTTAAAAAAGACTACTGGGGCTTTTTTTGTGCCTGAATTTTTCAGCCAATACCTGCAGGTTTTACCTGGCAGTAGTTGGTGGAGCAGACATGAACCAGATCAGAGGACCGCCTTCTGAATTTGAAACCGGAAAACAAATTTCAAATTCAGGAGGACGGATATGTATATTGAACATCCATATAAATATGATGGGAAATTTTACGCAAATGTAGATGGAAAGATGATTGAGATTACCAAAGAAGTAGCTTATGCAATGAATAATTTCTATCGAAGCAGCCAGCCAAGGAAGGTCGAAATCAAGAATGCAAAAGGTGAGGTTATTGAACGGAGACTGCGGGAAATCCCTTACAGCGAGACAAATGGACAGGATTATGAATTCTCTATTGAGGATTTCCCAGATTATAGCTGCGATGTGGAAGACAGCGTGATTAGCAGTGTGGAGAGACGAGATATCCGTAAGATTATTAATCAGCTGGATGCAGAAGAACGGATGATTATTTACAGCATTTATTTTGAGAATAAAACGCAGGTACAGCTGGCAAGGATTATGGGAGTATCACGGCAGGTTCTGGCGTACAAGCTGAAAACAATTTTAAACAAGATGCGGAGAATGTATCAAGAAAATATTTTTTGAAAAATTAGCAGATTTTTTTTGCATCCGGGCAAGTCAGTTGAATTTAGTAATTAGAGAAACATTAAAACTTCTCAATGGAACCTTGATAAGTGAATATCAGTAACAACTGACATGACATCTATTCAGGGAGCGCGTGGGAGATGCCGCCATAGAATAAACAATGCAGATTTGATCAACAATATGACAATGGTTTAGAATACAAATCTGAGCATCTGATATTCTGCGAAAAAGCACTGTCCGAAGCCAGCTGGCAGGCTGGTGATGCCAGGATCTGAATAGATGAGATACGCTTGCGGATTGTAGCAGATCCGTGACCGGTAATCCTATGAACTGCCGGAGCTGAAAGAACTAAATTTTTTGGTTGTGGTTCGGTGTATGCAATCGGACAGGTTGTTATTCCCTTCCTGCATAAGCAGGATAAACGATTCGGGGTATCGAGGATAAATAGAATCGAGCGAGCACTGTTTAATAATCGAAAATTGGCTATAGAGGTTATGCGGCAGAGCGTTCATTTTGAACGTCTCTGCCGTATTCTTGTGGAGTCAATGTTCTATATTAGTATGATTTACAAAAATGAAATACGATTGGAGGAATGAAAAATGCAAATTTATAGGAGAGACATTCTTATAATAGATATGAAACAGACTCCTGTAACATCTTTGCAGACTGGAATTCGTCCGGTATTGGTTATCAGTAATAACAAAGCTAATACATACAGACCCGTTTTAATTGTGGCTCCAATAAATTCAAATGGGAATCAGAGAGGGGGAGAACGATGACAGAGAAGGTGCTTGTTGATAAAGCTTTATTGAATGTAAAAGAACTTAGAGCATATTTAGGGCTCGGTGATACCAAAGTACGTGAGCTGTTGAATCAACCAGATTCTCCATTTACGGTTCGCATTGGTAATAGGCTTTATGCAAATAAAAGAATTTTAGATTCGTGGCTTACAAAGATAAGTGGTACAGGAAAAAGAGTATCATAATAAAATTTAGCGAATTAACGTGTTGAAATTGTGGCAACTATATGGTATTATAAATTTACAGATACCGAGGAGTCGCATTTTCGGAAAGGAAATGGACATGGGTAAAGATTTAAAAGGAAAGGAACTTGGTGTAGGATTATATCAAAGAAAAGACGGCAGATATGAAGCAAAGGCAACAATTGATGGTGTAAAAATCAATTTGTATGATATGAGCCTTAGTAAATTAAAGATTGCATTTAAGGAAGCGAAGGAAAATGTATCAGCCACGATCAGCCAGAAATATAAGAAACTTACCTTAGATGAGTGGTTTGAAGAATGGTTCGATAATTATAAAGCTCCTTATATTAAGGAAACAAGTATTTTTCCAATGAAAAGTAAATACAGAAATACCTTCGGCAGATTGATCGGAAGTATGCGAATCCAGGAAATCATGAATATCCATATTCAGAATACAGTCACAACATTGCACTCTGAAGGACGTGCTGCTTCAAGTATCAGAGAAGCACTTGGTACAGTAACGAAATGTATGGAATCAGCAAAAAACAACAAAATCATAGAGATTAATCCATGTTTTGATATTCAGGTTCCATGGGAGAACAAAAATGTGCGGAGACGATTCCTGACGGTTGAAGAACAGGAAAAATTCATGGAAGCAGCGAAAGATAATTGGTATAAAGAGATGTTCTATGTGATGTTCCATACAGGACTTCGTGTTGGTGAAGTCGGCGGATTAAAATGGGCTGACATTGATTTTGAAAACAAATGTATCAATGTAACACAGGCTCTTACCTGCAATTATAATAAAGGGGAAAAGAAACAGTATCTTACGACTTTGAAAACACAGAATTCATATCGAAGGATTCCATTTATCGGAGATGTTGAAGAAGCGTTGAAAGTTCAGCGGGAGAAACAGAAAAAATTAAAAAAAGATTTAAAAGATCGTTACCGCTCTACTGGAGAACTTGAGGATGTAGTTTTCTGTACCACTATGGGATCACCAATCAGCAGATATGTTGCTGAGAAGGAAATCAATAAAGTGGTGGATGCAATCAATTATGAAGAATCTGTCAATGCTGTGTTTGAAAACAGAACTCCGATAGAGTTTGAAAAAGTTCATCCTCATGCATTGAGACATACGTTCTGTAGTCGATGCTTTGAAAAAGGAATTACCCCAAAGGTTGTTCAGCAGCTTATGGGACATGCTCATTACTCCACAACAATAGATATATACACCCATGTATCAGAAGAGATGATGGGAAATGAATTGGAGAAATTCAAAGTAGCAATGAGTTCCTGATGGGCAACTGCTTGCAAAGAGAAGATTTCGTAAGCCTTCGTAAAATAAATCTTACGAAAATCACTGAAACCCTTACGAAAATAAAGACAAGACGAGTATCAATAGTAGAAAATCAGTAAAAAAGATGTGTGAAAAAAAAGCTTCGTAAAATAAAAATGGAATGAAGCAAAACTACTTGAGAAAAATAAGAAGATAACCAATAAATAAGCTACTTTTGAGGGTTGAGCTAAATAAACTCAGGTTCAAGAAGTAGCAAAACAGATGGGCATGTAAGCGAAGCTTGCACTTCAAATTAAATAAGGTTTTTTAAAGGCTCTGAAAGCCTTATAAACACTTTATTCTCTGGTGATTATAAGCTTTTCGGAGCTTTTTTCTATGGAAAAAGGGAAATATAGGCAGTCTGTACCACCTGCATCCTGCAATTTTTTTCGTAGATTACTGATGTGCTTCTTAAGCGAACGTTCTGTGCAGTCTTGTGTATCCAGGCTTAAGTGACCGATCGACAATGACTGTCTCTCTGTCTGTATTTCATTTCCGAAGCTGAACAGTAATCCGTGCAAGAAGTTCTTTTATTTCAAACGGTTTGGTCATATAGTCAGCAGCATCACCGAGCAAAAGATTCAACATCAATCTTGGCACTGAGGACAATTACAGGAACATTCTGAATCTAGGGCAGAACTTCTGCCAGCATATCTCCAATCGAAATATCATCATCAATAATTTCTATGGTTTTCATTTTTTCCTCATTTTCTCCAATTATGGATTGCAGTGTGATCATTGGAACACAGCTTGCCATCTGTCTCTTGTTGCGGGAAAAATTATTATCAGACATATAAACGCAGGATCAAGTTTCAGAGGTGGTGTTTAAAAACTCCCCGATGAGTATCGGGGAGAAATATTATTCGTATAGAGTTACCAGAAATTCAGAAGGAGAAAAACCGATACACAGATGAATCGTCTTTACTTAGAATAAGTTTGCATGAATCAACCGGTTACGAATCTGTGGTCCCAATATCATAGCAAGAACCATTTTGATTAAATCTCCCGGAATAAACGGGATGACACCTGCCATCAATGCGGCCAACAGATCCATGTGTGCTTCATATGCCAGACATGCAGTACCAAAGGCATAGCATACAACAGTACCAATAATCATTCCGATAAAGCAAAGCAATCTGTTATTAATCTTGCGGTCAATTACCATTCCTGCTATGATAGCCATTGGAATAAATCCAATAAGATAACCGCCTGGCGGTCCAAACAGTTTTCCAGGACCACTGGTAAATCCGGAAAATACAGGAACTCCCACCAGTCCGATCCGTAGATACACCAGATAGCTGATGGTCCCTCTTTTTCCCCCCAACATATACAGTGCAAAATAAATAGCCAAGTTCGTCAGTGAAATCGGTACCGGCCCGATTGGCAGTGAAAAAGGTGCCAGCACACAGATTACTGCGGTCATTACTCCAATCGCAGCAATCTGCTGAATGGAAAATTTTTCTTTTGTATTAACTGTAAGATTACTCATTTTTTTTAGCCATCTTCCTGTGATAATCTCTTTCACAAGGTTTCTCATAATCCCTACTCCGAAGCTGTAATAAACCATCTAATGTAATTCGATTTTATCATTGACTCGGAGAAATAGCAAGTTGATTGAGGAGTGACCAGGGTCACCCTGCCCCGCTATACATGCATCAGTTTTTTTCGAAACTGCGAAGGCGAACAGTGGTTATACATCTGAAAACTCCGATTAAAATTACTGACAGAAGAGAATCCCGAGGCCAGTGCAATATCAGTGATTGAGATTTTGGAATCGGTCAGCAGTTCTTCTGCGTGGCGGATACGCTGGCGTGTGAGGTATTCTTGGAAGGTTATTCCTGTAAATTCTTTAAAAAGTCTGGAAAAATGATATTTACTGAATCCTGCGATTTCTGCAGCCTGTTCAAGTGTCAGATTTTCCCGAAATGAGGTATCGATATACTGACAGACCGTTGTGAATTTTTCCATGTATTCTCTGCGGGAGGAAAAGGATACACCGGTAAATCGAGGAGTATGTTCGAAATTATGGCGTACTAGCAGAAGAACAATCTGAATAACAGCAGAGGATACCCAGGCATCGGTCAGATAATTACTTTTTTCAGCCTCCCGGATGATTTCCTTGAATTTTGCAGACACTTCCTGAAAGAGTTCCGGACAGGAAGCCGGCGTAAGGCAAACAGCTTCCGGTAACAGCAGCAGTGCGCTTCCCATACCGGGTATAGAATAAAAAAGCGACAATGGTGCCTGAAAAATCAGGCGCTTACCGGTGGCAGGCGCCTGCAGTGAATGAATTTCCCCACTGTTGATAAATAACAGATCAAGGGGATTTAGTGTGTAGCACTCATTTCCTATTACGGCCTGATAGCCGTTTTCTAAAGGCATGATAATTTCAATACTTGTATGCCAGTGTGGCGGATAATCTTCAGTCTCCTGATTTTTCATCAATCGAAACTGTGAAGAACCATATGCAATCGTTTCTTTCATTCCTTTGAGATCTTCAATCATAGTAAAAGATAATCCCTTTCAAAAATAGCAAAATATAGGAAAAGTATAGCAAGAATCAATAAGGAAAACAATAGATTCTTTTTTATAATATAGAAAATGAACAAAAAAGGAGATTACTTATGGCTAAAACATTTAGAGAACGGGCGGAAGAACTTGTAGCACAGATGACGCTGGAGGAGAAGGTTTCCCAGACACTTCACGGAGCGGCAGAAATTGAGAGACTGGGAATTCCCAAATATAACTGGTGGAATGAGGCACTTCACGGAATTGCCAGAACGGGAACAGCGACATTATTTCCACAGGCAATTGGTCTGGCTGCATCTTTTGATGAAGAACTGGTTGCGGAGATGGCTGATATCATTGCCACTGAAGGACGTGCAAAATATAATATGCATGTGAAATATGGTGACAGAGACATCTATAAAGGCTTAACATATTGGGCACCTAATGTAAATATTTTCCGTGATCCGCGCTGGGGAAGAGGTCATGAAACGTATGGTGAGGATCCCTATCTTACATCACGCCTGGGCGTGCGGTTTATTCAGGCACTTCAGGGAGATGATCCTGTATATATGAAGGCAGCAGCCTGTGCAAAGCATTTTGCTGTACATTCCGGACCAGAAGGAGAGAGACATCATTTTAATGCTGTTGCATCCAAACAGGATATGTATGAGACTTATCTGCCGGCATTTAAAGCCTGTGTGCAGGAAGGAAAAGTAGAAGCTGTGATGGGTGCATATAACAGGACAAATGGAGAACCATGCTGCGGCAGTAAGACACTTCTGCAAGATATTTTGAGAGAAGAATGGGGATTTGAGGGGCACGTTGTCAGTGACTGCTGGGCAGTGCGTGATTTCCATGAAAATCATCATGTAACAAATGCACCGGTGGAGTCCGTAACGATGGCTATGAATCACGGTTGTGACTTGAATTGTGGTTGTACATACCCTCATCTGGTTCAGGCAGTACGTGAAGGAAGAGTTGATGAAAAACGAATCAATGAGGCGGTCATCAATCTTTTCACCACACGTATGAAGCTTGGTATGTTTGAAGAACCGGGAACAGTTCCATTCGATAGTATTCCTTATACAGAAAACGACACACCGGAACATAACCGTATAAACGAAAAGATTTCTGAAAAAACTCTGGTTCTTCTGAAAAATGAAGGAGGACTTCTTCCTCTGAATAAGAATAATATGAAAACCATCGGAGTCATCGGGCCAAATGCCAATAGCAGAGCAGCACTTGTGGGTAACTATGAGGGAACTGCTTCCCGCTATGTAACCGTTCTTGAAGGAATTCAGGATTATGTAGGCGATGATGTTCGTGTCATGTACTCGGAAGGATGTGCTTTATTTAAAGACCGTGTCTGTGTTCTCTCAGAACCAAACGATCGTCTGGCTGAAGTGAAAGGCGTATGCGAGGCCAGTGATGTGGTTATTGTCTGCCTTGGATTGGATGCTACACTGGAAGGTGAAGAGGGCGATACAGGAAATGAATTTGCCAGCGGTGACAAACCGGATCTGAACTACCCGGGGCTGCAGAATGAAATCCTCAAAGCGGCATATGAAAGTGGAAAACCGGTGGTTCTCGTTTCATTGACCGGAAGTGCTATGGATCTTAGCTGGGCTGACGAGCATATTCCGGCTATCGTACAGGCATGGTATCCTGGATCAAGAGGTGGAGAGGCTGTGGCACGTCTGTTGTTTGGAGAGTGTTCACCGGAAGGTAAACTGCCGGTAACCTTCTATCGTTCCGTGGAAGAACTGCCGGAGTTTACGGATTATTCCATGAAAGGAAGAACTTACCGTTATATGGACCAGGAAGCGTTATATCCCTTTGGCTATGGACTGTCATATACAGAGTTCAGTCTGTCAGAACCTGAGATTACAGTTTACGAAGGAGATAAGGTGTCCGAAACAGGAATCATCAGAAAGGGTACAGGAATGACTGTACGGACAGTGATTCGAAATATCGGTAAGATGGCCGGAGGAGAAACCGTACAGGTTTATGTAAAATCCTGCTGTGACGGAACTCCAAATCCCCAGTTAAAGGCTTTGAAAAAGGTATTTCTGAATCCGGGCGAGGAGCAGGAAGTCGTTCTGATTTTAAAACCGGAAGCTTTCGAACTGTTTGATATCGATGGCGCTGCACAGATTCTATCCGGTGAATACTGTGTTTATACAGGCACTTCACAGCCAGATAAAAGAAGTAAGACCCTGACAGGAAAAGGTGGATTTGTCAATACATTCGCAGCTGAAGTGTAAAACTGCGGTCTGGAAAGGAGCATGGGAAAAGTGATGAGATTATCTTCATTAGTCAGTGACGGGATGATTCTCCAGAGAGATGTAGAAAACAGTATCTGGGGATATGGTGAAAAGGGAAGAACGGTAGAACTGTCTTTTGAAAATTTTCAGGTTAAAACCATCTGTGGTGATGACGGATACTTTGAACTGATGATACCGGAAATGCCTGCCGGCGGTCCGTGGGAGTTCAGGATGACAGATGGGGAAGAAGAACTTGTGATTCATGATGTACTGTTTGGTGATGTATTTCTTCTGGGAGGGCAGTCTAATATGGAACTGCCAATTGAGCGGGTGATGGACCGGTATGCAGATGAAATTCTGCATACTTCAGAGGATGAAATCCGCATGTTCGAAGTCCCCAAGGAATATGTATTTGGAGAAAAACGTCAGGAATTGGAAAAGGGCTGCTGGATTAAAGCGAAAGGAGAAGAACTGCAGCTGTTCAGTGCTGTGGGATATTTTGCTGCAAAAGAAATTCATGACAGGGAAAGAATACCGGTTGGACTTCTGCAGACTGCTGTGGGAGGTACACCGGTGAAATCCTGGTGCAGCGAGGAGACTGTTACAGCTCTGGGTTATGATGCTGCGGAGATTGAAGAATGCCGCCAGAAAGGATATCCGGAAGCGACCATCAAAGCGGAAGAAGAAAGAGAGCTTTGGTGGAGAAAAGAGGCGTTGAAGGAATCCGGTGTGGATTGTGCTACAGATAGTAAGGGCAATTTTTGTATTCCGGGATTCTTTGAAAATACTGTGTTGGATCAATTTTATGGCGGATTGCGCTTTACAAAAACCTTTGTGCTGGATGAAAAAGATGAACCGGAAAAAGGAGAAGCTATTCTTTATTTCGGTGCTATGATTGATGCAGATAAGATTTTAATTAATGGCACATTGATCGGTGAGACGGAATACCAGTACCCACCCAGAATTTATCGGATACCGGAGGGAATCCTTCATGTTGGAGAAAATATCATTGAAGTAAAATTGATGGTTTTCAGACAGGAAGGAGGCTTTGTACCTGGAAAGGTGTATGAACTTTGCTTTGGCAGTAATCTGGAGAAAAAGGTTTCTCTTTCCGGTGACTGGAATTATGAAATCATCCACCGGATGGAATCGCTGCCGCAGATGACATTTTTCCAGTATAAAGCATGTGGACTTTATCAGGGAATGCTCTATCCCATCAGAAGATGGAAAATCAAAGGATGTTTCTTTTATCAGGGTGAATCCAATACCGGGCGGCCGGAAACCTATGAGGAGGAATTTGGCACGATGATCGAGGAATGGAGAACCCTCTGGCAGATGCCGGATATGCCGTTCATTTTCGTTCAGCTGGCAGGATTTTCTGATGGAAAACTTTATACGAACGGCATACAGTGGGCAAGACTTCGTGAGGCACAGAGAAAAACAGCCGGTTTGCCATATGCCATGATGGTACAGGCTTATGACCTGGGAGAATACAACGATCTGCATCCTACCGATAAGAAAACAGTCGGCGTACGTGCAGCACTTGCGGCAGAAACATTGATTTATGGCAGAAACGTATCATACCGAAATCCGGAGCTTGCTGCAGCCATTAGAAATACTGGAAGTATAAAGTTTGTTTTTGAACCGTCAGGCATTGTATTGCATACAGAGAAAAGAACTCCGGATCTGAAAGAAGTACCGGGAGTTTCTCTACGACAGGATAAGAATGAACCGGTCAGAGGTTTTGATATTATTTGTAAAGATGGAAGCCGTAAAGCAGCCGAGGGAAAACTGACAGGAGAAAATACTGTCGAAGTATCCATAACGGAAGACGCCGTTGGAGTATCCTATGCATGGAATGACTGTCCGTGGGAAGCAAATTTATACAGCGATGAGGAATTGCCGGTAGTTCCTTTCCAGATTATATTTCAGGAGATATCATAAGAAATGAAAATATTTGATGGTGGGTACTGTGTACCTTTTCTAGTAGAGTAAGATGCTTATGAGGGTGTAAAAATGAAGATGGCTGCCGATATCCGGTGAGAATGTATGTGGAACCTTTTGGAAAACCTCGCCTGATGGTTTCACGTACAGATGATGACAGAATCCTTGTTTTAAGCAAAATTTTTGCAGTAGAGAAAATAGTTTTCTATAGGGAAGGCACCGTCCCCCGGATCTCATGTATGGGTCCGACAGAAAGCTGGAAGAGATAGTTCTGGATGTTTGGAACATAATATGGTATGATGGCTACAGGAGGGCAGCGTATGAAGAGACTGATTGATAGATTAGAAAATACCATGAATGACTTTAACCTGAAGAAAAAGCTTCATATTCTGTATATCTATTGTATGCTGATACCACTTATCATTACAGACAGTGTTATTCTATTTATTGTGGTTCAATCCGAGAGAGTGGAGCAGCGGCATGTGATGGAAAATGATGCAAGTGCTGTTATATATAATCTTTCCCGGGAAGTGGAAAATGCCGCAATGAAAGCAAAAAATATTTATATGAACGAGTATATCGAGGAGTTTTTGAATCGACAGTATGAGACTCCTCTGGATTATGTGACGGGACATCAGGCATTTATGAAGAATTCACTGTTTGAGACCAGTATGGGTACGGATAATACAGTGGTTACGATTTATGCGGACAATGATACTATTATCAATGGCGGACATTTCATCCGTCTGTCTGATGTGCGTGAGACAGAATGGTATAGATATTTGCAGGAAGCGGGAAATAATTCAGTATTGTATTTTTATTATGACCAGTGGAAAAGTTCTGCAGTGCAGCCGCGGCGCAGCGTGTTATTTATCAGAAAACTAAATTTTTTCGGACAGGACAGCTGTGAAAAAATAGTGACGATTGAAATGGATTACAGTAGTCTTGTACGCAATCTGGATAATATGAATTATGAGTCTGAGATCTATATATGTAAAGATAATCAGATTTTGCTTTCTAATAACGGATATAATCAGCCAGGGTGGCCTTTTAGCGAATGGAAGGAAAACATACAGCCGGATTATCAGAAAGAATACAGTGCTTATGGAGAACATCTACAGATTGCAGTCTGTAAAAGAAGTCGTGGGATACGGGCACAGATATGGAATCATATGCCGTTGATTGTTTTTCTGGTGTTGATTAATACGGTGATGCCGTGGATTCTGATGCGGCTTATTAATCGTTCTTTTACTGCCAGGGTGGAAGAATTGAGCAAAGCATTTGATCACGTAGATGCGGATCATCTTCAGGAAATCTCATATGTGCGGGGGAAAGATGAAATAGGCAGTCTGATGCTCAATTATAATCACATGGCATCCCGCCTGAATGATCTGATTCAGACGGTGTATAAGGATCGTCTGAGAGAACAGGAGATGGATATTGCCAGACAGAATGCAGAACTTCTGGCACTGCAGAGTCAGGTGAATCCTCACTTCCTGTTTAATGCCCTGGAGAGCATTCGGATGCACAGTATCTTAAAGAAAGAGTATGAAACTGCGGATATGGTGGGAAAACTGGCCGTGATGGAACGTCAGAATGTGGATTGGAGTACAGATTTTGTCAGAATGAAAAAGGAACTGGAATTTGTGGAGGCATATCTGGGACTTCAAAAGTATCGTTTTGGAGACAGACTTTCCTATGAGCTGAACATAGAACCGGAATGTGAGGATATTCAGATTCCAAGACTGACTTTCGTAACTTTTGTGGAAAATGCATGTGTGCACGGGATTGAGAGTAAAACAGCTTCCTGCTGGATTTTTGTCCGGGTTTATCGTAAACATAAGGATATCTGGATCGAAGTGGAGGATACCGGAAGCGGTATGGATGAGGACAAAGTGGCTGAAATAAAGGAAAAGATGTGTAATGCAAGCATCGAGAAACTAAGAGAAAAGGGGCGTGTAGGTATTATCAATGCCTGCCTCAGACTGAAAATGATAACGGATAACAAAGTGTGTTTTCATATAGAGAGCGAAGTGGGAATCGGTACTACTATTCAGATCAGGATGCCGATAGACTCTCTGGATGATAGAATACAGATGCACAGATAAGACTTCAACAGGGGTCTTGGGAATGGAAAAGAAACAAAGGAGATAAGAACATGCTGCGGGTTTTGCTGGTTGATGATGAACCTTTTATTGTACAGGGGCTTATGGTGTTTATTGACTGGGAACAGGAAGGGTATGAGATTGTATATACTGCTGCCGATGGGGCAGAAGCACTTACATATCTGAAAGAGCATAAGGTGGATCTGGTCATTGCAGACATTAAGATGCCGGTGATGAGTGGATTGGAACTTTTGGAGACAATACGCAGAGAAAATATTTCAGATACATATTTTGTGATTTTAAGTGGTTACAGTGATTTTTCCTATGCACAGCAGGCAATTCGTTATGAATGTATGGAATATATTCTGAAACCGGTGGAAAAAGAGGAGCTTTTGGGTGTACTGCGCAGAGTAGCCAAAGTGTCAGAAGCTGCCAGGGAAAATGAAAAGAAAAAACAAAAGCTGGAACATGAATATTTGGCCAGAAATATTATTGCTCTTCTCTGTGGAAAGTATGACACGGTGAATCTGGAATATATAAAGAGTCACATGAATCTTTCTGACAGTGTCAGATATGTTTATTTGGAACCCTATGATATAGGAGACATGTCCGAACAGGAGGATGGGGAATACCGTCTGATTCAGAGAAAACTGTATCAGGCCTGTCAGGATTTCCTGAAAGAAGACAGCAGTCACTGTTTCTTTGATGTGTCCTGGAATGAGAAGAATTACGATATAGGTTTTATTTACTGTGATTATATGGCGAAGAACCGGGCAATCAGTGAAGTTGAGTATCTGAGCGAATTTCAGGAGAGTCTTGAACTGGCAATTCAGCGTCCTGTAAAATTGCTGGCGGGTAAAAAAGTATCAGACATTTCTGGACTCGCAAAATCCTATAGTACCGCCTGTGTATTGAACTCTCTGGAAGCATTCCGTGCAAAAAAGAAAATGTATTTTTATGAAGAAGAGGTACAGATTCATAATGGGGGTATTATCCTGTGCAAACAGAGCCTGGATGCGTTGATATCAGCCATTGAGCAAAACGATAAGATACAGATCCGTAAATGTGTGGAAAATCTGTATGAAGAAATGCAGCAGATGGGACTTGCCGCAGATACAGTAAATCTTAACATTAATTATTTCCTGTTTCAGCTGATTTATCTGGCAACCGAGCAGGATGATTGTGTCAATCAGAAAGAAATTCTACATTTCATTGGTGAAAGTACATTTGAAGAGGGAGTCACCAGAGGCAGCAGTGTGCATATGGTGCATTTTGCTCTGGAGTATGCAGAATATCTGGCTCAGCTTCGCAAAAATATTTCCAGGGGAGGCGTACTTGGAGAGATTGAGAAAGAAATACGCGAAAATTATGCAGAGAATCTTACTTTGAGAGAATTGAGTAAAAAGTACTATGTGAACAGTGCTTATCTGGGACAGATATTCCGGAAAAAGTTCGGACAGTCATTTAAAGAGTATCTGAATAACTATCGGATGGAGCAGGCAGTTCAGAGACTGTTGTATACCAGTGATAAAATCTATCAGATTGCTCTGGATGTGGGATATAAAGACTGCGATTATTTTATTAACCGTTTTATTGCGGCAAAGGGATGCACACCTGCAAAGTTCCGCAGACAGGGCGGAGTATTGAAAAACTGAGAAAATGGAAGAAATTTTCCAAATGAAAAAAGACAGGATAAATGATAGGGTTCTATAATTTGTCCTGTCTTTTTGTATGCTTTGTCCGGTTGAGGTTTTTTTTGTAGAAGGTACAATATAGTTACTTGATAGTCGTATTTGTTCTGCAGACGAATAGGAAAATATTTATAGTATCAAAAGAAATAGGAGGATGGGGTCTATGAAAAGAAAATGTTTAATATCCCTTATGCTGTTAGCGGCGGTGTCAATGGCGGCCTGTGGCAAAGCAGAAAAAGAAACAGACACAGGCGCAGAGTCATCTGATGGCGGAGTAAAAGAATTTACTGCATTCTTTGCAGTTCCCGGTTCAGAAATCAATGATGATAATGAAATTCAGCAGAAAATTGCTGAGATTACAGGTGCTAAATGTAAAGAGACATGGCTTACAGGACAGACTGCTGAGGAAGCTGTAGGAACCTTGATCGCCGGTGGTGAGTATCCGGATATGATTGATGGTGGAGATGGTATGGCTCAGCTCTATGATGCCGGTGCCTTGGTTGCTTTGGATGACTATATTGATCAGTATCCGAACATTAAAGAGTTCTTTACAGAGGAAGAATGGGATAAAATTCGCCAGGAGGATGGACATATTTACTGGATTCCACAGTTCAGTAATATTTACGGTGAGGAAAAAGCAACAACACACAATGATGAAGCATTCTGGATTCAGACTCGAGTTCTTGAATGGGCAGATTATCCGGATATTCAGACCATGGATGAGTATTTTGATCTGATTGAAAGATACAATGAGGCCAATCCTACAATGGAAGACGGAACAGCCAATATTCCTTACACAATCCTCTGTGATGACTGGCGTTATTTCTGTTTGGAAAATGCACCTCAGTTCCTGGATGGATATCCAAATGATGGTTCTGTTATTGTAGATCCGAATGAATTAAAGATTATCGATTACAATACAACACCTACTGCTAAAAAATATTTTGGAAAATTGAATGAAGAGTATCAGAAAGGCATTGTAGATCCGGAATCCTTTACACAGACTTATGATGAATATATTGCAAAACTTTCCACCGGACGTGTGCTGGGAATGATCGACCAGTGGTGGGATTTTGCATATAGTGTAAACGATGCACTGAAACAGCAGGGGCTGGGTGAACAGGGCTGCAACTACGTTCCGCTTCCGATTACAATTGAAAGAGGAATTAAAAATCAGTGGCATAACTCCGGTAGTGTTCTGAATGTTGCCACCGGTCTTGCTATTACAACAAGCTGTGATGACGTGGAAGGTGCACTTCAGTTTGTGAATGATCTTCTTTCTCAGGAAGTACTGGATCTGCGTTCTTGGGGCGTAAAAGGTGTTGACTATGAAGTAGATGAAGATGGTAAATACTATAGAACTCAGGAAATGAGAGCTCAGGCAGCTGATACTGCTTATAAAGCATCACATATGTGCGGTTATTCTTATTTCCCAGGGTATACCGGAACAAGCCGTGATGGAATCAACGCAATGTCTCCACAGTTCCAGCCCGAAGAATTCTATGATGGACTGCCGGATGATGTGAAAGCATGTTTCGATGCCTATGGTGCTGAAACATATGTAGACATGCTTGGAACCAGTGAGGCTCCGGGACCATGGTATCCAATGTATTCTTTCTCAAGTTCTATGACAACAAGCACACCTGGTGGTCTTGCATGGACAAAGATGGGAGAAATCAAGCATGAATATCTTCCTAAAGTAGTAATGGCATCAGATTTTGAAGCTGCATGGGATGAGTATATGAGCGTATATGAAAAATGTAATCCTCAGGATTTCCTGGAAGAAATGCAGGCAGAACTTGATCGCAGAATGGAAGAAGCCAAGAAGTATCAGTAGAATATAAGTGAATAAATCGGGCAGATGTCGGTTTCGGTATCGTGTGACAGACCGATTCATCTGCCCTCTCTTTTTAGGAGGAGACTATGGCTGCTATAGAAAAAAGAAAAAAAGAAAAAGTAACAGAAATGAAAGTGAAAATCACTTTGAAAGAAGTAAAAAGACAGAAGGCTCTGCTGATCTGGTCCGCCTTTATTGTATTGTATGGTGTGATTTTCTGCTATTTGCCATTGGGAGGATGGCTGATGGCTTTCCAGGATTACCGTCCCAAGGATGGACTTCTGCATTCTCAGTTTGTAGGATTGGCAAAGTTCCAGCAGTTATTCTCTGATGCCACCTTTATCCGTGTAATTCGAAATACACTGGCTATGGGCGTGCTCAACCTGGTAGCAACCTTCGTTATGGCAATTTTATTTGCTATTTTGTTGAACGATGTAAAATCTCAGGGTGGAAAAAAAGTAGTGCAGACAATCTCTTACCTGCCGCACTTCCTGTCCTGGATTATCGTAACTGGTATTCTGCATGACGCACTGTCCGGAACGGGTATTGTGAATGAGCTTCTTTTGAAATTCGGTATTCTTGATCAGCCTCTGAATTTCTTCGCTCATCCAAAATTCTTCTGGCCAATCGTGGCATTTGCCAATGTATGGAAGGAAACAGGATGGAATGCCATTATTTATCTTTCTGCAATTACATCCATTGACCCTTCCCTTTATGAAGCGGCCAATATTGATGGGGCCGGAAGATGGCAGAGAATCCGCTATATTACATTACCGGGAATCCGTCCGACTATTATGATTCTTCTTCTGATGAATGTAGGTAACGTATTAAATGCAGGTTTTGAAATCCAGTACCTGTTAGGTAATGGTCTGGTACAGAGCGTGGCACAGACAATTGATATTTACGTATTGAAATGGGGTATCAGCCAGAATGACTTTGCAATTGGTACTGCGGCAGGTATCTTCAAGAGTTTTGTCAGCATCGTGCTTGTTGTCATCGCCAATGAGATTGCAAAACGGACCGGTGACGAGCGGCTGTTTTAGGAAAGGAGAGATCAGACTATGGAAAAACTTCACAAAAGGAAAACAACATCGGTTGGGGATACCATCTTCGTGATATGTAATACCCTGTTCATGATTCTATTCGTGCTGATTACACTATATCCGATTCTGAATACAGTGGCAATTTCACTTAATGACGGTACGGATGCATTGAGGGGTGGGATTTATCTGTGGCCCCGAAAATTTACCTGGAAGAACTATCTTACCGTTTTACAGAAAGATAACCTGCTGACAGGTGCTTATATTTCTGTGGCAAGAACAGTAGTTGGAACTTTGCTGGCCCTGATTGCCAATGCAATTCTGGCATTTATCGTCAGCAGAAAACGTTTCCTGTTCAAAAAACAGTTGTCACTGTTCTGGGTTATTACCATGTATGTAAACGGTGGCATGATTCCAACATTCCTGCTGTACAAAAACCTGGGAATGACAAACAGTTTCTGGGTTTATGTAATTCCTGGTATGTTCAGTGCCTTTAATATGCTGGTTATCCGTACCTATATGAACGGTCTTCCGGAGAGTCTGGAAGAGTCTGCACAGCTTGATGGTGCCGGATACACAACGATTTTCTGGAAAATCACTTCACCGCTGTGTAAACCGGTGTATGCGACCGTAGCTTTGTTTGTGGCAGTTGGTCAGTGGAACTCCTGGTTCGATGCCATGCTGTACAACCGTATGAGCCAACACCTGACAACCTTGCAGTATGAGTTGATGAAACTGCTTTCTTCCGTTACCAATCAGGGTAATTCTGCAGAAGCTATGAAAAATGCAGCAGGTGCAGTTACTCCAACATCTGTACGTGCAGCAGCTACCGTATTGACCATGTTGCCGATTATCTGCCTGTATCCGTTCCTTCAGAGATACTTTGTAGCCGGTCTGACCATCGGAGGAGTAAAGGAATAAGGAGTAAAGGAATAAGATAAAGATGGAAAAGGGAGCCGTTTACACAGGAATTTATCCAAATATATTCGAATTAGCCGGATATGAGAAAAAGGAAATAGAAAATAGATTAGATCAAATATTTCAGACTCTTTTTTATGGGAGTGATGAGGAAAGAATTTATCATCCCGTCGGTTGTGATCTTGGATACATAGAAGATACCGGTAATCTGGATGCACGTACGGAAGGCATGTCTTATGGCATGATGATGTGCGTGCAGATGAATAAAAAAGAAGAGTTTGACAGGATATGGAAATGGGCAAGAACCTATATGTATATGACTGAAGGTGAAAATGCCGGATATTTTGCATGGTCTTGTGGAACAGATGGCACAAGAAACGCTGATGGCCCGGCACCGGACGGAGAAGAGTTCTTTGCAATGGCCTTATTTTTTGCCTCACATCGCTGGGGCGACGGGGAAGGAATTTTTGCTTATAGCGAAGAGGCAAAAAAATTGCTGCATACTTGTATTCATAAAGGCGAAAACGGAGAACCGGGGCGTGCCATGTGGGATTCCAAGAATTACCTGATTCGTTTTATTACTGAAGTGGATTTTTCGGATCCTTCCTACCATCTGCCTCATTTTTATGAATTATTTGCACAGTGGTCCTTCGAGGAAGACCGTTCTTTCTGGAAGGAAGCGGCGAAGGCAAGCAGGGATTATCTGAAGAAGGCATGTCACCCTGTGACCGGCTTGTGTGCAGAATATGCAGAGTATGATGGAACCCCCTACACAAAAGGGCAGAATATCTGGGGGAGACATGACTGGTATTACAGTGATGCCTATCGTACGATTGCTAATATTGCTCTGGATTATGCCTGGTTTGGAGCAGATGAGTGGGAAGTGGAAGAGGGAAAACGTTTTCTGGAATTTTTCTGTGAGACAGCAGGAGAGGAACATCAGGATGGGATTTTTGCCATTGATGGTACGGTAATCCCCGGAAAAGCTTTGCATCCGGTGGCCATGATAGCAGTGAATGCACAGGCAGGATTGCTGGTACAAAATGAGCATGCCCTTGCCTGTGTCCGCAAGTTTTGGAATACACCTTTGCGTACAGGAAACAGGAGATATTATGATAATTGCCTTTATTTCTTCGCTTTTCTTGCATTAAGTGGAAATTATAGAATCTATTAACAGGAGATATTAATATGCATTATGCTAACAATCCAATTTTACCGGGTTTTCGTCCTGATCCTTCCATCTGCAGAGTGGGAGATGATTATTATCTTGTAACATCAAGTTTTGCTTATTTTCCTGGTGTTCCTATTTATCACAGCAAAGATCTGGCTAACTGGGAGCAGATCGGTCATGTGCTTACCAGAGAGTCACAGCTCCATCTGGAAAATGCCGGACATTCCAGGGGAATCTATGCACCGACCCTGAGGTATTTTCAGGGGCGTTATTACATGATTACAACAAATGTTTCTTATCGAGACAATTTTATTGTAACTGCTGAAAGCCCGGAGGGTCCCTGGTCTGATCCTTATTATCTGGATGAAGATGCTCCGGGGATTGATCCCAGTCTGTTTTTTGACGAAGATGAAGATGGAACAGTTCATTGCTATTATGTAGGAACAAGACCAAACCAGAAGCACGGAGTTCGTTATAATGGGGACTGGGAGATATGGGTTCAGGAACTTGATTTGAAGACCATGGAGCTTATTGGTGAAAGCAAAAAAATCTGGAAAGGTGCCATGCATCATGTGATCTGGCCGGAAGGACCTCACCTTTACAAAAAGGATGGTTATTATTATCTGATGAATGCTGAGGGAGGTACAGGACCAAATCACAGTATGACGATTTCCAGAAGCAGAAGTGTGTGGGGACCATATGAGGGCAATCCCAATAACCCTATTCTGACTCATCGTCATCTGGGAAATGATTATCCCATCACTGCTGTGGGTCATGGTGATCTGGTGGACGATGGTCATGGAAACTGGTATGTGGTTATGCTGGGTTCCAGAAAATGCGAAGGCTATGTAAATACAGGTCGCGATACATTTCTTGCGAAAGTGACATGGGAAGAGGGATGGCCTGTTGTGAATCCGGGAGTCGGTATGCTGGAGTCGGTAGTCGAACTTCCGGGAGATGGGGCAGAAATGAAACCTGAAAGCCAGGTATACCATTTTTTCGAGAAGAAACTCCCGATGGAATGCATGACTCTTCGGAAGCCTCTTTGGGAAAAATACGATCTTTTCCAGAGAAGTGGATATCTGAGACTTCCGACTTTGCCGCAGACATTAAGTGAAACATCCTGTCCTGCTTTCGTTGCTGTAAGACAGAAGGAATATATGTATCTTGCATCTGCCGGAATAGAGTTTCTCCCCTGTGTAAACGGGGAGGAAGCTGGTCTTGCCATTCTGTGTGATGAGACACATCATGTTCGGTTTACTAAAATGATGTGTGACGGTAAGGTGCAGCTGGTACTCAATCGTCGTCTGGGTGACAAAGAAGAAAAACTGGCTGCTGAAGAAATCGAAGACGGATTTGTAACTCTGGAAATCAGATGCAGAGGACAGAAGACAGATTTCTACTATAAAGTTCAGGGAAAAGAAAAGATGCTGCTTGTTTCTGATGTGGATATGACAGGATTGAGTACTGAACTGGCGGGCGGTTTTACAGGGTGCTGCCTGGGAATGTATGCATCCTCCAATGGTGAAATTTCAGAAAATCATGCGGACTTTGCATGGATGGCTATTGAAAACCAGTAAGAGTATCCGTTATAATAATTAAAGATTCTAAGCTGTGTACCCGGAAATTCCAGCGGAATTTCTGGGTACTATTATCTTGAAAAGGTGTCATGTTATGCAAAGCATGGTGCACCCCTCATAGCAGGTACACCGAAGCATACTTTAATTGCTAAGAAGGGAAACGGATATATGAGAAAGTACTGGAAACAATGTACACTTTTATGCTGCGTCGTAGCTCTGGCGGGAACAGCATTTTGGCAAATAGGAAATAGGAAAAAGTCGGAGATTAGAAAATATTCGGCTTTTTTTCCGTTCCAGGACAGGAGATTGATGAAGATAATGAGATAAAAAAGAAAATCGCAGAACTGACAGGAGCAGAATGTGAAGAGATATGGCTGGTAGGACAGACTTCCGATCAGGCTATTGCTTCCTATATTGCCGGAGGAGAGTATCCGGATTTTATTTCCGGCAATATTGATTTATATGAAGCAAATGCTTTGATTCCGGTTGATGAGTATTGGGATGAATACCCGAATCTGCGCAGTTATTTTACTGATAGTCAGTGGGAGCTGTTAAAACAGGAGGATGGGCATATTTACTGGATCCCCCAGTTTGGGAATCAAAAAAATCCATCAGAAGATATTCTGCATAATGGCGAAGCATTCTGGATACAGACAAGAGTATTAAAATGGGCGAAGTATCCGGAAATACGTACGTTGGAAGAATACTTTAATCTTATTGAGGCTTATGTGGACGCTCATCCTCTGGATGACCTTGTACCATATACTGTTCTTTGTGATGACTGGCGATATTTTTGTCTGGAAAATGTGCCGCAGTTTTTAGATGGCTATCCTAATGATGGCTGCTGCATTGTGAATCCAAATACATTAAAAGTGGAGGATTATAATACCACAGCCACGGCAAGAAAATATTACCGGATATTAAATGAGGAATTTCAGAAAGGAATTCTTGATCCAGAGTTCTACACACAGACTTATAGTGAGTATCTGGAAAAACTTGCTACCGGACGTGTTCTTGGTATGTCAGATCAGTGGTGGCAGTTTTATTATACCGTGGATGATATGTTGCGTCAGCAGGGAGAGGGAATGAATTATGTGCCTCTTCCCATTACAATCGACAGAAATGTACAAAATAAGTGGCATACCCAGAATGGAACTCAGCCAGATGTTTCAGGAGGAATATCTGTCACAGTAAGTTGTAAAGATGTAAAGGGGGCTTTTCAGTTCCTTAATGATTTGCTCAGAGAGGATATTCAGAAACTTCGTTTTTGGGGAATTGAAGGGGTAGATTATGAAGTGGACGAGAACGGATTGTTTTATCTGACCGAAGAGCAGAGGGATATGGTTGCTGATTCGCAGTATAAAAATACACATTTTTGCTCTTATGCTTATTTTCCACGATTAGAGGGAAATTATGAAGATGGAATCAATGCTTTTTCACCGGAATTTCAGCCGGAGGAATTTTATGCTGCTCTGCCGGAGGATGTGAAAGAATGTTTGTCAGCGTATGGATGTAATGACTATGTAGATATGCTGGGAAATCATGATATACCGGGAGAGTGGTTTCCCGTGTATGCCTATGCGGATATTCTGACAACGGGTTCTGAGGCAGGACTGGTATGGAAGAAAATGGATCAGGTGAAACGTGAATATCTGCCACAGCTGGTTATGACAGAGGATTTTGATTCTATCTGGGAGAAGTATATGGAAAGTTACGAATCCGTTCATCCGGAGATATTTTTTGCAGAAATGCAGAAAGTAGTGGATGAGCGGACGGGAAACAAAAGTGAATGATGACAAGGAGACTTATACAATGAAAGATTTTTACAATCCTTTAATTGGCATGGACTATCCGGATCCTGATCTGATACGCGTGGGGGATACCTGGTATATGATCAGTACAACCATGCACTTTATGCCGGGGGGTGAGATTCTTCGTTCTTATAATCTGACAGATTGGGAGCGTGTGGGTTACGTTTTTGATGATCTGGATCATACACCGGCACAGTGTATGGAGAATGGAGAAAATATTTACGGACAGGGTATGTGGGCAGCATCCCTGCGGTATCATAATGGTATATTCTATGTGTGTTTTGCTGCCAATGATACCCATCGCACTTATCTGTATCAGTCAGAAAATATAGAAGGGCCGTGGAAAAAACAGTATATCGAAGGATTTTACCATGACTGCTCTCTTTTGTTTGATGATGACAGAGTTTATATTGTATATGGAAATACACAGATTTATATTACAGAATTAACTGCTGATCTGAGCAGTCCGAAACCTGGAGGATTGCACAGAAAGATCATTGAGGATACAGGAAATGTGCGTCTGGGATATGAAGGAGCTCATGCATATAAAATTAACGGTAAGTATTATGTATTTCTGATTCACTGGCCCAATGGCGGAGCGGGAAGAAGAACAGAGGCATGTTTTGTTTCAGATAGTCTGGAGAGTGAGTTTATCGGACGGGATATACTGGATGATGATCGGGGATATTTCAATTGCGGTGTGGCACAGGGAGGAATTGTAGATACACCGGAAGGCGAATGGTATGCTTTCCTTTTTCAGGATTCTGGAGCGGTAGGGAGAATCCCGATTCTGGTTCCGGTAGATTTTACTCATGGATTCCCGGAATTTGGAAGTAATGGGAAAATAGTAGAACCGATTTTACTGAGGAACAGAAAACCGGAATATGTATATGAACCCCTGACTGCGAATGACAAGTTTCAGTATAAAAAGGAAGGTGGAAAAATATCGATTCATAAAGCATGGCAGTGGAATCATGTGCCAGATTATCGTCTGGTTGACTGTGATGAAAATGGAGGATTAAAACTAACTGCCGGTTCTTTGTGCCATGATTTGTGTGAAGCACGAAATACATTAACGCAGAGAATGATCTGGCCCGGGTGCCGTGCTTCAGTTGTAATTGATGGGTCTGATTTAAACAATGGTGATTATGCTGGTATCTGTGCATTTCAGGGTTGTTATGGAATGATTGCAATAACACGTGAGGCAGATCAGTATTATCTGGTTATGCGTGCCGGGAGTCCTGCTGATGACAGTCGATATCCTGTCATCCAAAAAGGTGAAAACCTTGAGGAACATGAGAGGGTTAAGATGGATTGCCCGATTGCTCATCTGGAACTTTCTGCTGATTTTTCTGATATGAAAGATATTGTAGTTTTTCGATATTGGAGTCATGGCGAGTGGAAAAGATTAGGGAGCGTACATAAATTGTATTTCAAGCTGGACCATTTTACAGGGTGCAGAGTTGGACTGTTTTGTTATGCCTCAGAGCAAACAGGGGGAACTGCAGTGTTTCATGATTTTACATTGCAGAATTTATGTATTGACAACCGATACCAGCCTTAGTATTATCTCATCTTTGACACTTAAGTAGATTAAAACACCTCGCAAACCCAGTGTTTATGCTGGTTGCGAGGTGTTTTGCTCTCGTTTTGAA
>OBLI01001377.1_pt1 | contig 23952 bp, 15 predicted proteins | sample 1519701 | NCBI WGS metagenome assembly OBLI01 (sample SAMEA3663005, study PRJEB22513) | pig gut metagenome | biome: pig gut; feature: pig-associated habitat; material: faeces | place: France | collected 2012
ATAACAATTCTGACCGTGTGAAGAACCACCCAATCTACACCAAGCAGATTGGTGACCCACGCTGGCGCACAGGCGCAGCATGGGACGGCGGATTCAACGTGACAGTGAAGTCAGGCGACAAGGTCTTCACCAAGACAACAGGAGCAAAGCGCAGCCGCTCATCTTTCCGCACCTGGTAATCCCGGCAGACACATAGACATAATGTATGATGCAGAGACATCATATATAAATGTCAAACATCAATAGAATATTTATCCCAAAGAAGGGGCAGAGCTTAAAAAACGGCTCTGTCCCTTCTTGGGGTTTTACGCCCACCATCAGCATAGCCGATTGGATGTCCTCTGTTCTTGCTTCCCCCATCCTCTGTTCTTGCTTCCCCCTTCATTTTTTCCTTTCTTTCCCTCATATCCATGCCCTCGTTCTTATCTTTCTGTTGTCTGCCTGACAATTAATAAAACCGACATGTAATCCATTTATTCACCGATATCTGTCCCTGTAAGGTTAATAAAGGTTAATGTGGGGTTGGTTATATAGTACCTTTCTGATTTTTTTTCATATATTTGCATAGAGTAAGTATCTCATATAAATACGTGCATTTATTTCTAACCGTAAATCGAAAATAATATTATAACTAAAACACAGACTTATGCGAAGAAACAAGACTAATGCCAGCTTTACCGCTAAGGTTATGCTGGCGGCATGTTCGGCAGCAGTGTTGATGCCGCAGGCTCTGTTTGCGGACAACGCCACAGCGCCTGAATATGTCTATGCAGTTCAGCAACAGGCACAGGTCAAGGGTAATGTCGTCGATGAGTTCGGCGAGCCAATGATTGGTGTCACTGTCCGCGTGAAGGGAACGCAGGCAGCCACTATCACTGACCTTGACGGCAATTTCACCATCAACGCCAAGCCAGGGCAGCAGATAGAATTGTCATACGTAGGCTATCTCACACAGACTGTCAAGGCCGAGAATGGATTGAAGATTAACATGAAACCTGACTCGAAGATGATGGACGAGGTCGTCGTAGTCGGCTATGGTACAGTGAAGAGACGTGATGTCCTCGGCGCAATATCTCAAGTTAAATCAGACGATATCAAGCAGGCACCGACAATGAGTGCGATGGAGGGTCTGCAAGGCAAGATCGCTGGTCTCGATATCACACGTGAGTCAGGTGCTGCCGGCACATCACCTACAATCCTGCTCCGTGGTAACCGCTCTATCGACGGTAACAATTCCCCTCTTTTCGTTATTGATGGTATCTCTGGTGGCGATATTGATAATATCAACCCTAACGACATCGAGTCAATCGAGGTCTTGAAGGATGCTTCTTCTACAGCCATCTATGGTTCTGCCGGTGCAAATGGTGTCATCATAGTGACAACAAAGAAAGGCTCTAAGGGTAAGGTCCAGGTTGACTTCAACGCTTACCTCGGCCTGAACTGTATGCCTGCTTATCCTGAGACATACCAGGGCTCAGAGTGGGTGGATTACCTCAACACCGGATATGAGGCATACTACGGTAAGACAGTGGCCGAGATGAACCCTACCATAACAGACGCTGACGGACTCCTTGACCGTCTCTTCAACGAGTACGGCCTATCATCGGCCGCCATACAGTGCTATAAGGACGGCAAGTTCATAAACTGGAAGGACGAGATTCTCCAGACTGGTGTGCAGCAGAACTACAACATCTCTGTACGCGGTGGTACGGACAAGCTGACATCATACATGAGCGCCGGTTTCCAGAACGAGAAGGGTATGTACCGCAACGATAACTACAAGCAGATAACCTTCCGCACTGGCTCGACTTACGAGGTCAACAAGATGATCTCCATGGGAGTGCAGATGGACCTCTCTTACAGAGACCGTGACAGACGCAACTCCCGTCTCTCGAAGACTCTCAACGAGGTGCCTCTCGGCGAGGTGTACAATGAGGACGGCACACTGAAGAAACACCCTACCGGTCTCAGCACAGACTATGTGAACATCATGGCCGATGACATCGAGTATGCATACCTCAACAACACCAAGTCGACAAGGATAAACATCTCCCCATACATCGAGATAAAGCCGCTGAAGGGGCTCTCGTTCAAGTCACTCTTCAACGCAGGCATATCAACCTCACGCAATGGACAGTGGGAAGGTCTTGACACATACTACAAGCTGACAGGCTCAAGCCAGGACATCGGTGTGCGCACAGCCAGCAAGACACACAGCGACTCATGGAGCATACAGTGGCAGAACATCGTCAACTATGCATTCAAGATCAAGGACATACATGACATCTCTGTCATGGGTCTCGTAGAGTACAACCAGGGCACATCAGAGAGTTCATACCTCTCAAACCGAGGCTTCGACTTCGACTCTTACACCTGGAACGCCCTCGACGCAGGACAGCAGGCCAGCGTAAGCTCAACATACACACAGACACGCCGCCTCTCATACGCCGGACGTATCAACTATAACATCCTCGGCAGATACCTCTTCTCTGCTACAATGCGTTGGGATGGTTCTTCTGTGCTTTACAACAAATGGGACTCCTTCCCCTCAGTGTCAGCCGGATGGCGTATATCTGACGAGGCTTTCATGGAGTCAACACACGACTGGCTCGACAACCTCAAGCTCCGTGTCGGCTATGGTGTGACAGGCAACTCAAACGTGCCAGCCTACTCATCAAAGACCCTTATCGAGGCAAAGGGCGAGAGCCTCAACCTTGGCGGAGGCTCGCTGACAGAGTATATCCTCAAGGAGAATGTTGCAAACTATGCCCTCAGCTGGGAGAAGTCATACAACTGGAACGTCGGTGTTGACTTCGGTTTATTCAACGGACGCATCGACGGTAGCTTGGAGTGGTACACCACTGACACAAAGGGCGTGCTCTACAAGAGACAGCTCCCTACAGTCTTCGGCCTTTACAACGCGAAGACTCCATACAAGCTCATGTCAAACGTGGCACGTATAAAGAATACTGGTGTCGAGCTTACCCTCAACACACGTAACATCATAAAGAAAAACTTCACATGGTCATCGACAGTTTCTTTCTCAACTAACTCAGAGAAGCTGAATAACATAGACCTCGGCAATGGAACAAGCGTTGATGAGCTCGTATCGCTCGGACTCTTCATCGACAATCCAGTGCATACTTACTACGGATACAAGAAAATCGGTATATGGCAGAATGGCCAGGAAGACCAGGCAGCCTGCTTCGGCCTTCAGCCAGGACAGGTGCATATAGACGCTCCAGGCCTCATATGGGATCCTGGCTATACATACGAGGGTTATACAAGCGACCGCGTGACAAACGAGAAGACCGCTGTGACACGCCATGGCGCATATTACACAGTTGATGCTGACGGAAACAAGACATACTACCGTCAGGGAACAATCGTCGTAGGTGATGACGGCAGCACCACTATAGAAGGTGAGAACCTCTACTCTGTCGGCGCGAAGGACAAGCAGATACTTGGCCACAAGCAGCCTAAGTTCACCATCGGCTTCAATAACAACTTCACATTCCACAACTTCGACCTCGCCATCCAGACTGTCATGAGATGGGGACAGATGGTCAATGGCGACCTCCTCGGTTACGCTAACGGGAAGAACCAGCCGACAAGCTTCGACTATTGGACACCAACAAACGCCACCAACGCATTCCCTCTCGCAAAGCTCGGCGTGTCTAACGAGGCAAAGGAGGCTATGCTCTATGTCGATGGCTCGTTTGTCAAGATCAAGAACATCACATTAGGCTACAATCTGCCCAAGAACGTTCTCAAGAAGCTTAACATGAGCAAGCTACGCGTCTACGGAACAATCAACAACCCGTTCATCTTCGTGAAAGATGGCATGCTCAAGGGACTTGACCCAGAGAACACATCATCTGACTTCCCTCTGTTCAAGACCATCGTCTTCGGTGTTAACTGTTCTTTCTAACAAATCATCAAAACCAATAGCAATATGAAATTTCTAAGATATATAGGTGTGGCATTGGCTATAGGCACAATGACAGCTTGTAGCATTGACGAGGTTTACAAGACACAGCTTGACCAGGAGGTGGTGTATAACACCTCCGAGGGATACAAGGGCCTCATCAACGCTTGTTACGAGAATATCTATTACCTTTATGGTAAGGAGGACGGCATACCAATGATGGAGATGGGCGACCTCTGGACAAACGGAAGCTCGACAAGTGGTGCATGGAAAGAGTGTGTCAACAACTACGAGTGGAACACAGAGACAGGTGTCAACAAGGTAGTGTGGAATGCCCTCTACTCTACCATAGCATACTGTAACACAGCGATATACTATAAGGACAAATGCCAGAACTATGACTCGCTCGGCATCGACTCAAAGGTAGCAGAGGCATATTTCCTCCGTGCTTTCGCTTACTTCCATGTCGTGGAGCAATGGGGTGGCGTAACCCTGACCACTACCTCTATGGCCGAGGAGGGCGCACGCGAGTATGCCTACCGCAACACAGAGGAGGAGTTCTATGACCAGATAATCTCTGACCTCATGTTCGCCTACAACAATCTCCCCGTTTCGCAGGGAGAGGAGCGTGGCAGAGCGACAAAGTATGCCGCAGCAGCTATGCTGACAAAGGCATGGATGCAGCGCACACGTCTCGAGCGAGACCTCGCCGAGAACCCTGACGGAAAGTCAAAGTGGTTCAGCAAGGTGACCGACCAGCCTTCTGTCAAGTATTCTGCCAAAGAGTGTGCCGACTCAGCATTCAAGTATGCAGAGCTTGTCATCAACAATAGCCCTTATAAGCTCTATGCCTCTGACGACACATCGTCAGGCTCGACAAAGGAGTGGGATGGAGAGAACAACAAGTCTAATCAGGAGTTCATCTTCATGGAGGCCATCGACCATGCCAACGGCTACAACCCAGAGGGATGGAACCGCGGACGTACACGCCAGTACTACATGATGAACCTCAGCTCGCAGGCACAGGAATTCGGTATCAGTGCCACAGGCATCCGCTACGGCCGCTCTAACACGACACGTGTCCGCCCGACACTGTGGCTCCTTAACGACTGTTTTGACCCTAAGCCGGCTGAGGGTGATGTAGTAAACACTATCTATACAGACAACAAGACACGTGAGACAACACCTGACACACGTTTCGGTGACTCGTTCTATTACAAATATTACATCGCAGCGTCAAACTATGTGGTGCCGATGGATCTCCTTGAGCGTTGTGGCAAAGATGTTAACTACCTCAAGCAGGCAGCGTCCAGATACACCATCACTGGCAATATCGCCACAGGCGAGCAGCTTAAGGCTAATTATCCGGGCATGAACTATTATGCTGACAACGGCTCAAATGTGAGCGCAGAGGTCTTCGAGCTTGAGAACAAGCCTGCAGCACTCGGATGCTACACACCTAACTTCCCTGTTGATTCAGCATGGTGTGCACAGAAGAAGTATTTAGTGGCAGGTCTACCATCGTTCGACGGCTCTGTCAACACAGGCATATTCACATATATGACAGAGAATGGCTCCGTAGTCGGCAACTCATACTACCGTTCACTCGCCCCTTCGCTCAAGAAACTCTCTCCGCTGAAATACTGCCAGAGCAACCAGCAGTCAATGAACGACTTCCCTATCATCCGCCTTACTGACATCTACCTCCTCGCTGCCGAGGCGACAGTCATCTCAGGCAAGAACCAGTCAAAGGGACTTGAGTATCTGAACGCTGTACGCAAGCATGCCGCTCTCGCAAAGAATGCCAGCAAGATGGTCGTAGGCCAGGAAGCCATGACGATAGACTATCTAGCAAAGGAGCGCGCACGCGAGCTTTGCGGTGAGAACTGGCGCTGGTATGACCTCAAGCGCATGGGACTCCTCACAGCAGAATATCTCAACGGTGAGCGCAAGAACATCTACGGACAGCCATATCAGACAAAATGGCGCGTGCGTCCTATACCTCAGCAGGTGCTTGACCAGATTGCCAACCCTGATGAATACGGCACAAATGGATATTAAAGTTCTGATTGTTGATATATAACTGTTTCTTGGGCCGCATAGGGACTGTACCTGTGTGGCCCAAGCTGTCAATAAACCTTATGGCATCATGAACAAGATTCTCAAAGTCTTCGCGCTACTCATGCTTGCAGCGCCCCAGCTCCACGCCCAGCAGCGCCATACACCATTCAACGGACAGCTGCTCGATATCTCCGGCTCTCCGATAAAGAACGCCCGTGTGTATGTCAGCTCTCCACGCGCCTACTGCCCCACGGACAAGGACGGTAAGTTCGGGCTTACCGATGTGCAGCCATCTGACACACTGCGCATACTGCTGAAGAAACGTCTCTACAATGTGCCTGTCGACGGCCGCCACAGCCTTGTCATACGTCTTGGTGACGAGAAGAATATACTGGCTGAGCAGGACCAGCAGCTCATAGACATAGGCTATGGACATATCCGCCGCCGTGAGCGCACCAATGCCGCAGAGGCATATGTCTCAGGAAAGGAGCTGCAGGACATTGGTGCTAACAGCGTGCTTGAGGGGCTTATGGGACGTGTCCCTGGACTTGTCATTGAGTATGTTGACGGACAGCCACACGCCACCATGCGCGGGACGAAGTCCCTCACAGGCCCGTCAGAGCCGTTGTACATCGTCGACGGTGTCACCATGCCATCCATAGACAACGTCAATGTCTTCGATATCGACTATATCGAGGTGATGAAAGATGCCAGCATCTATGGCTCACAGGGCGCCAATGGAGCTATCTTGATATTCCGCAAGAAGTGACAACGCTATAGGTCGGACATATCCCTAAGGTGTAAAATACTTCATAATAGGTAGAACATAGGGTAATTACGCTAAAATGTAACATTTTTTTTAGTGTTTTGTTTGCACGTAATCAAAAAATGCATTATCTTTGCAAACGTACTATATTAGCAGACAATCCACATAACCATAGCATTAAAATTATTATTAACAATAAAAATCATCATCTATGAAAAAAATCTTTACTCTTGCATGTGCAGCCCTTTGTGCGCTTTCAGCATCAGCACAGGATGTGACCAAGAAAGCCATTAACCTCGACAAGACACGCGTCATGTATATGACAAACGATACAGTCACCGTACAGAAGACCCTCGGCGAGGATCCTGATACAGGTGAGGAGATTGAAGTTGAGGCTCCGAAGTACTGGCGTGGGGGCGATATGGTCAACGCATTCAACACTTGTGGATTGCCACTGACAGGCACATCAACCACTGAGTTACAGACCAAAATCACGACCCGTAAGAACTACAAGGACGAGAAGACAGGTTTCGAGATGCCAGCCGGTTCATACCGTGGCGTCTTTGTTGATGGCACTATCGGCTTCCAGGGAGCCGTTGGTACAAATAACATCATAGGCTATTCAAATATCAAGTCTGTCGTGATGTATTTTGTCCCTATACCTACAACATTCGATAATATCACTCCTGGCAAACCAGCATTGTGGGTTCAAGATTATCCGACAGGCCGTGTTCAGGCAAGATATGTTGATACCGAGGGTAACGCTGTTTCTAACCAAGGATACAGAGAGATACATATCAATATGACCGATGACCCTAACTATGTCAACGAGACTGTAGGGCCTAATACAAATACACACAATGTCCGCGGTACCAAGCTCCTTAACTTCACACGTGCAGAGAATGACTACTTCGATATCACCATTGACCAACCATACAAGGTTGAGGTGAACCTCCAGAACAAACTTGACGGCTCTGCATATGATGGGACATGGGAATCAGACACGAAGCGAAGTGAGTTTGCTAACTTCATCTGTGGAGATGAGACAACAGAGGGAGAGATGTCTTACTATTTCGCAGACCCTACAACAACACGCCCGTTTGCCGACAATCCAGATAACTGGTCGTCATGTGCAACAGGATATGACTGTGTGGACCAGAAATGGGCCAAGAAAGTCAACTGGAGCCCAGAGACAATTGTCAACTTAGAGATTAAGAAGCGTATGTACCTCGTTGGTGTGGCTTTCGTATCTGCTACAGAGGGTGCTCCATCAATCTTCATGAACGCTGCCGACGACTTCAACGCAGCATGGTCAGAGAGCGCAAAGGCCGCCGGCCACTATGCTGACCCTACAGGAATTGACAGCATCGCCACAGACAAGGCACAGAGCTCAAACGCACAGACATACAACCTTGCAGGCCAGGCAGTAGGTGCTGGCTACAAGGGCATCGTCGTTAAGGGCAACAAGAAGTTCATCCAGAGATAATCTGGCAGACAGATATGCGGGGCAGTAAATGACTCCGCAAACATGACAGGTAAAAGCCGACAGCTGACAGTAGTGATACACTGCCAGTTGCCGGCTTTCATGTTTCGTGTCATTGAGAGCCATAATGATGTTAAAAATCACGTAATTGTTTGGGACTTTGATAATTTTGTCGTATTTTTGCATACAACATCAAATGTGCATCCCCATTATAATAAAGAATCATCAGCCATGAGAATAAACATCGCGAACCCCATATATGATTCCGTCTTCAAATATCTTGTTGAGGACGAGCGGATAGCGCGCACCCTTATCTCCGCACTTCTGAAGCGTGAGGTGGTGCGTGTGAAGGTTCGTCCGCATGAGTATGCCAACACCAACCGTGACAATATCTCGATGTTCCGCATAGACTTCGCCGCGACCGTCGTCGACGAGAGTGGCAAGGAGAAGCTTGTCCTCATAGAGCTGCAGAAGACATGGCTTAACACAGAGACTCTGCGTTTCCGCCAATATCTCGGGGCACAGTATGCCAACAAGGACAATATCGTCAGGACAGACAATCCCAAAGGCTATGCCATACCGATGATAACGGTCTATCTTCTCGGCCACCGTGTCGGTGAGATAGAAGAGCCCGTGCTGTATGTCTCGCATCACTCGTATGACTATGACGGGAATGTTGTCACAGTGGGCATGCCTGACCCCTTCGTTGAGAGTCTTGTCCATGACAGCATCATCGTCCAGATACCTTTATTGCGTGGGCAGGTGAACAACAGGCTGGAGAAGGTGCTCAGCGTGTTCGACCAGACGCGCCGTGACGAGTATGACAGCCAGGTGCTGGATATAGAAGAGTCAGAATACGAGGATGACGCCGACATGATGTATATCCTCCGCCGTCTCACGGCTGCCGCTGCCAGTGCTCGCATGCGTCTTGATATGGATGTCGAGGATGAGTATTACTCAGCCATTGAGGACCGTGACACAGCCCTTATGGAGCGTGAGCGGGCTCTTCAGGAGCGTGAGCTTGCTATCAAGGAGAGAGACAAGCAACTTCAGCAGAAGTCCCAGGAGATACTCCAGAAGGACAGCCAGCTTCAGCAGAAGTCCCAGGAGATACTCCAGAAGGACAGCCAGCTTCAGCAGAAGGATGAGCAGCTTGAGGAGAAGAACTCGCAGCTTCAGCAGAAAGATGAGCAGCTTGAGGAGAAGAATTCCCAGCTTCAGCAGAAGTCCCAGGAGATACTCCAGAAGGATGCGGCCCTATATGCCTCAGCACGTGCGATGAAGGAGCAGGGGATGCCAGTCACTCTTATTTCTTCGATAACCATGCTTCCTGTTGAGGAGATTGAGCGGCTTTGAAGTCTCTGCAATGGTCATTGGATGAATGGTTTATGAAGTAAATTCCCGCATTCCTTTACGTGCATACTATTGGTATATTTATTTTACTTTATTATTAGATATTCAAAATAGTATTACTGTCCGGTAAGCTGTCTTAACACACCTTGATTGGTTTTCTACGTTTCAAGAGGGGGTTAAGACTGTTTGCCGGACAACATTTTTCCCAAATCCAATAACCGATTTGGGCTCAATTCCTTTCTTTGTTCCCCAGCTTTCATATTGCAACTCCTGAGGCGGCCTTTGCTTACAGTTTTATTGTTCTAACCTCAATTATCCGGTTTGTGCTGGATGGGGCTGTGAGAGGTGCTTCTTGAGCCTGCCATACAGTGCTCATGACAGGCTCATTGGCTCTGGTTACGGATAATAATCTCGAAGCCACTGCGCATAATGAAATCGGACCATGAATGCTTGTGGCATTTGTGGCCCGATGGATGGTCTTGGGGGTGTATGCTCAGGGATGGTGGCTAATACTCGTAAAGTGTGACGCGGAGAATCTTATAGTCGTCGACTGAGATGCGTGCGTGGCGTCCCTGATGGCTCTGGTCGCCATTATGGCGGCGTATATATCTCAGCGTGCCATCGTCATTTACGCTTACCTCGTCGACAGCGCCGATGCCCTTACGCTTTCCTGTGAATCGTCTCGGGGCGGCTGTGTCGGCGCCGTTGCCCTTGTCTGCGAATCCGTCCTCGCCGAGCACAGCGCGCTCGTCCTGCTCTTTCTCTGTCTTTGTCTTGAAGTCGACGACGACTCCGCTTCCGGCAATGACATATTCATTCTTCGCCGTGCGTATGATTATCGCGCCGCCCTCCCGCCATAGAGAGCCGTCTGTGGAGCGGGGATCCCATGGCAGGGTGAGGTAGTGCCGGCAGGTCAGTATTGTCTGCCCGTCGTCGATGACTGTCTCGCGGTCCTCGGCATCGAGGAGCACTCCGCGCACTCTCCCTGTCGCGCGGTGTGTCATGAGGAGTGGTCCCAGCTCGTCAATGATGCTGTAAGCCTGTCTCACCTCCCTTTGCTCGCCGGCCGACGACTGGTCGATGGCGAACGGTGAGAATCCCACTGCCTCGTGCTCGCCCATGGTGTAGAGCGCTCTCACACCGCTGTTCGGGCAGCAGCGTGACTCGGGTATGAAGAGCGGGTTGTCTGGCAGGGCATATCGCTCTGCCCACTGCTTGAAGCCTGTGTCGTAGATGTCTGGTGCGAGGAGGTCGATATGTGGTGCCGCTGCGTGCCATATATCCTTCAGATGGGCGAGTGGGCCGGCCGATGGATATTCTCCCGGGCGGCGTCCGCGGCTGTTCATGGCGGCGTTGACGAACATCGGGATGTCGAGCACCGTCTTCGCCTCGGCAGCGAGACGCTCCACATAGCGGCCGTACCAGTAGGCCATGAACTGCTCATCGCCGTAGGCGTCATGTGTGAGGACCTCGCCCCATGTTGAGCCGCTCTTAGCCTTGACGGCCTTCAGCATGGCGTTGGGGACGACGCCTGTGTAGGCTTTCTCCGCCTGTGGCGAGTGGTCACGCGCGTCCTCCAGCATTCCTATCTCGTTCTCCACCTGTATCATGATGACTGTATGGTCTTCGTTGTCTATGCTGGCTATATGCCCTACGAGGGCCATGAATGCGCGGCGGTCGGCCTGGAAGACATTCTCTGAGAAGGCGCTGGCTATCTCGAGTGGCTTGCCGCTGCGTGTCATAGCGCGCGGGAAGCTCTTCGTGTCGCTCTTGAACCACAGCGGGGCGTAGCACGACATGGAGTTCTTCCATGCCCCGAACCATAGGAATATGACTTTCAGTCCGTTCTCCCGGGCGCGCATTATTGTCTCGTCGATGAGCGAGAAGTCATACTGCCGCTCAATGGGTTCGAGGAGGTCCCACTGTGCCGGGACAAGGACAGTGTTCATGCCGATGGCTTTCATGCGTGGCATTACGGCGGCGATGTCCTCACGGCATGTTGCGGCAGAGTTGCTCAGCTCGCCTGCGAGGATGAGCATGGGCTTGCCGTCTATCTCTATATGCGCTCTTGTGCCACGGCTGACAAGGCTCACCTGGGCGTTCACGGCAAATGGAAGGACAGCGAGAAGGGCTGCCAGCAGAAAGGTTCGTCTCATAGCTTGTGTCTGGTTTAGGGTTAACAATAAGTCTGGCATTATTATCCCCCACACTGCGGCAGTCTGCCTTCTGGCAGCCTGACGTGATGTGGGGGATGGTGTTATTCTGTGCGTTTCGCGTTGAAATACTCTATACATGTTGCCCGCCATTCCTCTGCGCTGCGTGTCTGCTCGGCGAGTCGCTCGTCCACTTCCTTCCATCTCTGGCTGTCCACGGCATATCTCAGTCCGCTCCATGCTGTGCGGTAGAGATGTGTCATGCGCACTCCCTCGTCATATCTCTTGCAGATGTTCTCCCAGAGTGTCATGCCGTTGTTCATCCTGTAATCCCATGGCAGATGGTGGAACCATAGCAGATACTGCTCCGGACAGGTGCTTATGTTCTCGTAGAGCTGTGCGTATGGCTGGCGGTACTGTGCTGTCGCGCCTGAGCCGCTCTTCTGTGTGCGGTCGAATCCTATGCCGTCCTTGCTGGCGTTGTGGTAATAGACGGGGCACCACTCAAGCGGATACTCGGCCTTGAAACCCTGTGGCTCAGGCCCATAGTGGTGGTCGAACATGAAGATATGGTGCAGGCCGAGTGGCATCATATAGTCGACACATGCCTCGCGGCTTGTCATCATGATGTCTGTGACGGCGGTAGTGAAGGTGCTGTCGGCGTCGAATGTCTGCCCTATCCACTCCCTCGCTATATCCTCCGCTGAGAGGTCGGGGTCCCATGCGAGCCGTCCGTAGGCGTACCAGTTGGCTTGTGAGAAGTGGTGGCCACACCAGTTTTTGTCGTCACCGATATTCGCCACGCCTGCCACTCCGCGCAGCTTGTCGGGCGATACGAACGAGAAGAACTCCTTCCACATCGGTGCGAGATAGACGAGATGGAGCGACTGGCCGAGATACTCCTGGGTTATCTGCAGCTCAGCCATCTGGGTCGTCTTGCTGATACGGTCGAAGATGGGCGCATAGGGCTCGCGTGGCTGGAAGTCGAGCGGGCCGTTCTTCGACTGTAGGATGACATTGTCGAGGAACAGTCCGTCGCATGGCTCAAACTCGCTTACTGCCTGCTTCACCCTGTCCTCGCCCTTGTGGTTGGCTCCGTAGACGAAGCTCCGCCATATCACCTGCCCTCCATGGGGCTTCAGGGCTCTGGCGAGCATGTTGGCACCCTCGGCGTGCGAGCGGCCATAATCGCCCGGTCCGGGCTGCCCCTCAGAGTTTGCCTTGACGAGGAATCCGCCGAAATCAGGTATCAGGCGGTATATCTCGCGTGCCTTCCTTGTCCACCAGCGGCTGACAGACTTGTCCAGTGGGTCGGCAGTGCGTGTGTGGCCGAGCGACATCGGAGTGGCGAAATTGACCGAGAGGTATACCCTCAAGCCGTATGGGCGCAGTATGTCGGCTATTGTCCTCACCTCGCGGAGATACTCTGCCGTGAGCATCTTGGGCGATGCGTTGACGTTGTTGAGCACTGTGGCGTTGATGCCTATCGAGGCGTTGGCACGGGCGTACGCCTCAATCTTCGCCTTGTCGAGGCTGAACCATGTGAAGATGCTCTTGCCGGCATATCCGCGCTCTATGCTCCCGTCGAGGTTGTCCCAGTGGTTCAGCATACGCATCTGGAAGCGTGGCTGCCCCGTGACAACCCCCTCGCTGTGTATGCCGAGGGCCTGGCGGCGCAGCATGTCGTAGGCTGCGTATAGGAGTCCGGTGTCGGTGCGGGCTTTGACACGCGTCGTGTCCGTGGCGTAGGTGATGGTGTAGGCGTCATTGCTGCCGGGGAGAGAGGGGTCGGTGGTGAGCGTGACAGGGCCACCGTGCCAGTAGCTCTTAAGCTCGCGCACAGCGATTCCTGATGTTGCGCTCTCCGGTGTTGTGAGCATGACAGCGGCTGTGCCTCCGTCCTTGTAGCGCATCCAGAGGCGCGAGCCGTCCTCAGCGTGTATGCCCGTCGCTATCATGGCGAGGAGCAGGGCTATGATATGTCTCATAATGGAAAGGTTGGTAGGGTTAGATGGGGAGATTATTTTTGCTGCTTGCGTGGCGACTCGTCCATGTGGAGGTAGCTCTTCCTGTAGCCTCCCATATCGGCTATGACCTTCTCGAAGACAATGCCGGGGTCGCGTGGGAGAATCTTTATGCTATGTCTGGCGGCACCTCTCTTTATCGGCAGGCGCACGACACTCTCCACGACGCGGCGGGCTATAGTGGGGTAGTATATGCTGTAGATATTCTCCGGCTTCTCGTTGAGCATGGAGTTGAAGTTCACGGAGACAGGTACAGAGCCGTCCAATGACACATCGTAGACGTGTCCGCCCTTGTTCAGGAAGTCGAGTGTTGACTTCACGACGATGCGTACGTCCACCGAGTCGGCCTTGACATCCCCCTCCGCCGTCTCGAAGCGGTATTCTATCCATGCTCCGCCGACAGGCTCTGTGTATGGCATGAGTGCCATTCCGCCCAGTGTGCGGCCCATATACGGCAGCTCGGTCCATGCTGCTGTGGCCGATGGTGTCGCTGCATAATAATGCGGGGCTTCCATGACAGCTACTCCATCCTTGGCAGTGAAGATATTGTTTCCGCCGCCGGTGGTGTCGACAGTCTTCACCTCAGGCATGCGGTCGCATGGGAAATTGTCGTTCCATGTTGTGTAGCCAATGTGCTTCTGGGTCATCATCCCGTTCCATTTTCCGCCTGCCATCTTCGTGTTGTAATAGTCGCAGAGGAGCGAGTCGCGCTTGAAACACTCCCTTACCTTCTCTGCCCAGCAGTTGGCGTCGGGGTTGCCGGCGGCGGCGAGGAGATGGTTCATGGCCTGTGCCTGGTACATACGGCATAGATTGCCCATAGCCTGGACGGGGAAGAGAATCAGCTGGCGGTATGCGTCGCGCATAGGCTCGGGAAGCGTCACGAACTGGTTCAGTGCGTCACGCTCCAGCTCGGTGTATTCTGTGACCACTCTCTGCCACTCTCCCGTCTCGGCGTTATATGTGTCCTTGTCCATCATCTCGGCTGTCACACGGCCGTTGTACTTGCATAGGAGGTTCAGTATGCGTGCCGCCTCCTCAGCCTGTGATTCTCCGAAAGCCTCACGGCAGAAATCGTGTGTGTGGCCGAGGATATTGTCAATGGTGTAGCGCTTGGGGTTCCATGCCATGTCGAGGAACAGCGTGATGGGATATTCCATGGGCTTGAGGTCTCCGACATTGAGAATCCAGAGGCTCTCTATGCCATAGTCAGCGGCGAGAGTCAGCTGCTCCCACATGTTCTGTATAGGGGTCACATTAATCCATTTCGTGTTGCGGGGCGCGCCGACATAGTCGACATGGTAGTACAATCCCCAGCCTCCCTTGTGCTTGCGCTCCTTGGCTGTCGGCACACGGCGGACATTGCCCCAGTTGTCGTCGCACAGCAGCATGATGACATCGTCAGGCACACGCATGCCCTTGTCATAATAGTCGAGCACCTCCTTGTACAGCGCCCATACCTGTGGTGTCTCCTTTGCCGGGCGGCGTGTGACATCCTTTATTATCTTCCGCTGGTCAGCGACAATCTCCATGAGGAGCCTCGTGTCTGCCTCCGCGCTCATCGCCTCGTCGCCATCGCCACGCATACCGATGGTGACAATGTCGTCAGTGCCTTTCATGCGCTCTATTCCCTCACGGAAGAAACGCTTTATTGTCTCACGGTTGGTATTGTAGTTCCATGCGCCGTATTCCTTACGGTGGCGTGCCCACTCCTGGTGGTTGCGGGCCATGGGCTCATGGTGTGATGTCCCTATGACGACGCCCATCTCGTCCGCGAGACGTCCGTTCTCAGGGTCATCGGCGTAGAACGCCCAGCCCCACATGGCAGGCCACAGCATATTGCCCTTCAGGCGGAGTATAAGTTCGAAGACACGCTCATAGAACTCATGGCCGCCATACTCTGTCCCGAAGGTGTTTTTCACCCACGATGTAAGGCAAGGCGCCTCGTCATTGAGGAATATTCCGCGGTATCTGACCACTGGCTCGCCGTCAGTGTACACGCCGGCTCTCATGTATACATTGTCGTGATGCTCTGTCGGGACATCCATCCAGTAATACCATGGCGAGACACCCATCTGCCTTGAAAGCTCGTAGATGCCATATATTGTGCCACGGCGGTCGCTGCCCGCTATGACTATCTTCCCTGCCACAGAGGTTATGACATACTGCTCACGCTTGCCTGAAAGCATCTGGAGCGGCTTGACTCCTTCTCTCGCCATGCGGTCGATGAGGGGAGAATGGCCTATGGTGCCTATGACAATCGTGGCAGACGAGGCATCGTCGGGCGACAGGGTGACATCGGCGCCACAGACGCTCTTTATATCTGAGGCGAGCGACTGCACCGCACGCGACACGCCACGGCAGTCACCACTGCTGTATGCCACACATGTGCGGCCACCGGCATTCAGGTGGATATCTCCGCCCTCGAACGATATGAACCGCTCCGTTGCCGACAATGACACGACAGAAAGCATGAGCACGGCCAGCGCGAGGAGGCGTGGCAGACAGTGGGACGCTCTCTGTCCCGTGGCATGATAGAGTGAGGAAAGTGTAATGATAGGATTGGTCATAAATGAAAGAATAGTTAGGTCGGTTGGTTATTGAGCCAGGAGCATTCGCCCGCCAGGCACCAGTCAGTTTGAACTTCGCTATGCTGTCGTGACTCGGGTGTGGGGCTTCTGAATCCTGTTGCCCACATGGCAGACGAGCATACAGAGCCTTCTTTCCCCCCGAGGACGTATGATAATGGGAGTAAAGTTTCCACATGCAAATTTCGTAAAAATATTTCTAATATGCAAACAATACCATAAAAGAATGACATAGAGGGTGATTCATGACTTGAATTTGCCGGGAAACTTGTCGTATCAGAGGCTGCCATCCATGCATGAGGTCCATGCCTGCATTTATCCTAATGACAAAAGGAAACGTCATCTGGCACATACTGTCATCCGTATGTTTGTTGGTTGTTATCCGTTTGGGTATAGATTGTCATCCGTATGGTTGTTGGTTGTCATTCGTTTGGGTATAAATTGCCATCTGAAAGGATAGTAGCTGTCATCTGTATGGATGATATCGCAGGTATTGATGATTATAAAGAACGGCGGACAGGAGAGATATAGAAGCCTTCTCCTGCCCGCCGCTGTCTGTCTATGCGGCCATAACGGCTAAAGCGATTTTATCCATGAGACAATCTTTCCGAGCACCTCGGGCGATATTGTCTCCTCTATCTCGTTGTACTCTGTCATGGCGCCTGTCTTGCAATGCTGGAAGAGATGGTTCAGCCCCTCATACTCCACTGTCTCATGCTTGCTGTTGAGTAGCCCCTTCTTGACGGCCTCAAGATTGCGCTTGCTGTCCACCTGCTTGTCGAGCGAGCCGTTGAGGGCGAGCGTTGGACACACGATTTCTGACAGCAGAGGCTGCACATCGAGCTTGATGAAGTTGCGTATGAACGGTGTCGACATCTGCTTCACCGCACGCTCCACGACAGGGATATACGCCGGGTCGATGTCTTTCTGTGTAAGCATAGTGGCTATATCCTCGCCTGCTGCAACCTTGTCGAAGACCTTTGAGAGTATGTCCACCGACTTCTCTGCTATCTCGTCAGGTATGCCTGCCGTGCGCATCTGGAAACGGTTCTGGCTGAGCATTGTCTCTTTGCCTGATATGACCATGCCTGCAAGGGATATGATGAAATCGGCCTTGCGCTCACTGGCGAGCATCAGGGCTATTGTCCCTCCCTCGCTGTGGCCCAGAACGCCGACCTTGCTGAATCTGCCCCGCAGATAGCTGAGGCCTGCCGCAGCGTCCTGCTTGAAGTCGGTCGTGGTATAGTCGGTGAAGCGCACAGACGCGTCGTTCAGTCCGCGGTCGTCGTATCTCAGCGATGCTATGCCGTTCCTGGCGAGCGCATCGGCAATGACGGCGAATGGCTTATGGCCGAATATCTCCTCATCACGGTTCTGCTGTCCGCTTCCTGTCACCATGAGCACGACGGGGGTTCGCTCCGTGCAAGCCTCCGGCATGGTCAGCGTGCCATGGAATGTGAAGCCGTCATTGGCGAATGTGACCTCCTCTGTCTTGTAGGGGAAGGGTCCCTGTGGTGTCTGTGGGCGGTTCTGCGTTGGCTGGCCAGGAGTGAGGTTAAGCGGCAGTGAGAGTCCCATCTGCTTGAATGTGCCACGTATGGTGTCGCCGTCGAGCGTCCCCTCGTATGATATTCCAGCTTTTGGGACAGAGATATGAATCTTCCCGTCGGGAGATGTTGTCTTCTCAGCCTTTATGCCCTTGGCTCCCTGTGAGGGTGAGTCCATGGTGCAGCCGTCGGCATCGAAATGGAATACTAATGGCAGTTCCATGCCTTGGATGTTCAGCTTGCCTGCCCATGCGCCTTCCTGAGCGGTGGCTGTGATGGCAAGAAGAAAGAATAATGCTGTAAGCAGGGTGGTTCTTGTTCTCATGATGGGTATGGGTTTTATTGCCTGTGAAGAGGCTGAGGTGAATGATTTGGGGTAAGGTCTGTAAGCGTTCATGGCCGCTTGCGTATGATGTTCGGCGTGTTCTGCCTTGCCCAGACTATGGCTGCAGGTTGGGGTTATGGCCGCTTGCGTATTATTGTCAGTCCGTCACGCAGTGGCAGCATGACACGCTCAAGGCGTGTGTCGCATGCCACATGGTCGTTGAACTCACGTATGGCGACAGTCTGCCGGTCGCGGTCATACTCTGCCTCCACCACATGTCCGTCCCACAGTGTGTTGTCAGCGAGGATGAACGCTCCGGGCGTCATGACAGGCAGGAGGGCCTCGATGGTGTCTATGTATGTCCGCTTGTCTCCGTCGATGAATGCCATGTCGAATGTCATGCCATGCTCATGGGCTGTCGCTGGTGCCGCTGTTATGGCGTCTGCTATGCTGAATGTGATGCGGTGGGCCCATGGCGACTGTTCTATCCATGGGCGTGTGAAGGGTTCCTGCTCGTCGTTTATCTCGAAGGTGTAGAGATGGCCATGCTGTGTGTCATGTCCCCAGACAGCTTCCAGACCCTCGGCGAGGCAGAGGGCGGAGTAGCCGGAGAATGTCCCCACCTCGACGATATTCTGTGGGCGTGCCATGATGACGAGTATGCGCAGGAGGCGTCCCTGGAGGCATCCGCTCGCCATGCGCCCGTGGAGCATGTGTATGTTTGTGGCCCTCCACAGGCGGTAGAGATATTCGGGCTCGGCGTCGGAGTGGGCCATGACATAATGGTCTATGGCGTGTTCTCCGGAGAGTGTGGTGTGGTTGGGGTCTTGTGTGTGGGAACGTGACATGGATACGTGAGTCAGTATATGATGTGTTCAGCATGCCTGGGGTGGCCGCCAGCCTTGGGGAGAAGCCAGCCATGGGGATAACAGGCTTTCTGCCGGCATGTCATGGCGGGGTGGGGGAGACGGGTGTGGCTACTCCTCGGCGAGGGCTGAGAGGGCGAGGCGGTAGCTGTCGAGTCCGAAACCGCAGATGACACCGCGGCAGGCGGAGGATATGAGGCTCTTGTGACGGAACTCCTCACGTGTGTGGACATTGCTGATATGCACCTCAATGACAGGGCAGCGCAGAGAGCGGATGCAGTCATGGAGGGCGACAGAGGTATGTGTGTAGGCTCCGGCATTGAGCACTATGCCGTCGTATGAGAAGCCGACCTCCTGCATCTTGTCTATCATGACGCCCTCGATATTGCTCTGGAAATATTCTATCTCCATATCAGGGAAACGCTCGCGGAGCACAGGCAGGTAGCTGTCGAACGACGATGAGCCATATATTCCTGGCTCGCGCACACCGAGGAGATTGAGGTTGGGGCCGTTGAGGATGAGTATCTTCTTCATTGTTGGTCAAAGGATGGGGTGGCTTGTGGGTTGGGTTTATGTTGTCGGGGGGATGGTCTTGGGGTGCTTATGCCGCTGCCGCCGTCGGCCCGGGGGCTGCTGGCAGGGGGCGATACGTGTCGGTATCAGGCGCTCTTCGCCTCGTCACGTCCTGGCAGGACGAGGTTTAGGATGACGGCGAGGAGGAAGACAACGGCGACACAGTTCTGTGCGAACACCGTCTGTATTATCTGTGGGAATATGGCGAACATCTGTGATGCCGACGTGAAGCCAAGGCCTACAGAGAGCGAGAGGCTCACGATGACCATGTTGCGCTGTGAGAATCCACACTTGGCCATCATGCCGAATCCGGCGAAGAGGATGCTGCCGAACATCATTATCGTGCATCCTCCGAGCACTGCCTGGGGTATTGTAGCCAGCACAGCTCCCACGAACGGGAACAGTCCGCCGAGGATAAGGATGACGGCGCCGGTGGCTATGGTGAAGCGGTTGACAACCTTTGTCATGGCTGCGAGGCCGACATTCTGCGAGAAGGATGTTATAGGCGTGCAGCCGAAGACTCCCGCCAGGGTGCTCACGAATCCGTCACAGGCTACCGAGCTGCCCATCTCTTTCTTGTGGACCTGCCGCCCGAGGGCTCCCGAGCATATGGCTGAGGTGTCGCCGATGGTCTCTGTAGCCGAGACGAGATAGACACAGATGATGGCAAGAATGGCGTCAATACGGAACTCAGGGGTGAAGGGGAGGAGTGTCGGAAGGGCGACAGCCTTCACGTCAGACAGTCCGGAGAAGTCGACCATGCCCATGGCGAGGGCGAGGCAATAGCCTGCTACAAGGCCCACTAGGACAGAGAGGGAGCGCAGAATGCCACGTCCTGCCACTTGTGTCACGAGGCACACGAGGAGTGTCACTGTGCCCACAATCCAGTTGTCAGCACTGCCGAAGTCTGCCGCGCCCTGCCCTCCGGCGAAGCTGTTGGCACCGATGGGGAGCAGCGAGAATCCGATTGCTGTGACGACAGTGGCCGCCACGACATGCGGTATGAGCTTTGTCCAGCGGTCAGGGAAGAGGCCGAGGCATCCCTCGACAATGCCTCCGATGATTACAGCTCCCATGAGCGTCCCCATGCCCTGTGTGCTCGCTATGCCTATGGCGAGGGACAGGAACGTGAACGAGATGCCCATGACGATAGGCAGGCGCGAGCCGACACGCCATACTGGATAGAGCTGTATGAGCGTGCCTATGCCGGCGATAATCATACAGTTCTGTATCAGGGCGGCACTGACACCCTTGTCAAGTCCGACAACCCCTGCAAGGATAATTATCGGAGTGATATTGGCGACAAACATCGCAAGGACATGCTGTAGTCCGAAAGGCACGGCGCGGGTCAATGGCACACGGCCGTCAAGCTCATAGATGCTTCCCATTATGATAGTCTGGAATTATTAAGTGGATGATATTGATGATGTTATGATAGCCATTCTGTGGCAAAGGCGTCGTCGGCTGTCCACAAGGCTCGGGGTGAGGGGCGTCAGGAGTGATGGGGTCAGTGTCTGAAGGTTATCTCCTGACGCTCATAATCCATCGACTCGAGTATGGCGACAGACTCCAGGCGGTATCCCTCTTCTCTCAGAATCCTGCCTCCCTGCTGCTGTCCCTTCTCTATCGCTATGCCTATGCCGACAACCTCGCCCCCAGCCTGGTGGACGATATTGATGAGCGCCTTGGCGGCCTGTCCGTCGGCAAGGAAGTCATCGACTATCAAGACCTTGTCCCCAGCAGAGAGATATGGGCGCGATACGAAGACATTGTTCATGCGCTTGTGTGTGAAGGAGTATGCCTGCGAGACATACTTGTCGTCAGTGCTGTTAGCTGTCTCGCCCTTTTTGGCGAAGACGACGGGGACATCGTAAAGGTCGCCGAGGAGCGTGGCGATGGCTATGCCGCTGGCCTCTATGGTCAGTATCTTTGTCACCTCGCTGCCACGGAAGCGGCGTTTCAGCTCGTAGGCTATCTGCCGGATGATATCGACATCAATCTGGTGGTTCAGGAAATTGTCCACCTTGAGGATGTTACCCTCTTTGATAACACCGTCCTCAATAATCTTCTCTTCTAAGAAATTCATTATAGTTGGTTTTATAGTATGAGACTTGTCTTTGGGGTTCAAGCTGTCAGTGGTCAGGCTATGCCGAAGCCTATCGTATGCAAGGATAGTGCAAGGTGAGAGCAGAGTCAAGCTTGCTTGTCTCTGCCGAGCCGAAGCCTATCGTATGCAAGGATACATCTTTTTTCTGATATTCACCTGTCTGTAATGCCAAAATGTGAGAAAAAACATCGTCACTGTGTCACGATGCGAGAATATTTTATTAATTTTGTCTCCCGATATGGCTACGAACACGGATATAGAGAAGCGTTACAGGAGATACCTCAGGCTGGGACGCTCATTCTCAGAGAACACCATCGACGCATACATGCGCGACATACAGAAGCTCGTCACATTCCTGGCGGGCCGCCCACTGACGGCTGTCACCACCGACGACATCCAGGCTTTCCTCGCCGGACTGTTTGATATCGGTATACAGCCACGCTCGCAGGCACGCATCCTCAGCGGCATACGCTCGCTCTTCAGATTCATGATGACCGACGGATATATAGAGCAGGACCCCACAGAGCTTATCCCCTCGCCGAAACTCGGGGAGCATATACCCGAGGTGCTGACACCCGAGGAGGTGGACATGATGGAGAACACGATAGACCTCACCCTGCCCGAGGGACAGCGCAATAAGGCCATCATCGAGATGATGTTCTCGACAGGGCTGCGCGTCTCAGAGCTTGTCACGCTGAAGCTCTCTGACCTCTACATGGACGAGCGCTACATACGCGTCATGGGCAAGGGGGCGAAAGAGAGGCTCGTGCCTGTCTCACAGCGTGCCATCGACGAGCTGAGATACTGGTTCATAGACCGTAACGCGCTGAAGATAAAGCCCGGAGAGCAGGACTATGTCTTCCTGAACCGCCGTGGGGCTCATCTGACACGCACCATGGTCTATATCATGATTCGCGACACGGCCGTGGCGGCAGGAATACAGAAGCCTGTCTCCCCACACACCCTGCGCCACTCATTCGCCACAGCGCTCCTTGAGGGTGGGGCAGACCTCAGGGCTATCCAGGCGATGCTCGGACACGAGAAGATTGGTACGACAGAGATATACACCCACCTCGACATGTCGCACATACGCGAGGATATCCTGCGCTGCCACCCCCGCAACGCACGCTACGAGGCGGAGCACAAAGGGGAATGACCATCCTGAGTCTGCACACCGTCGGGAGTAGGGCATGACTTTTTTCTGCGCCCGCCTAATTCTTGCTCTGTGTCCACCTTGTTCTTGTTCTGCGCCTGCCTTATTCTTGCTCTGTGTCCGCCTTATTTTTGTTCCCTGCGCTCGCCTTGTTCTTGTTCTGCCCCGCCTAATTCTTGCTCTGTGTCCACCTTATTTTTCTTCCCCGTCTGTCTTGTCCTTGTTCCCTGCCCGCCTTGTCTTATTTTACACTGTCTATGCATAGTGTTCCCATCGTCCAATAACGGTGGGATATTTTTCTCGCCACATCATCCCACACCACCATGTCAAAGAGAGCAAGCAGAAGGAGAGGGAAAGAGGGTCAGGAATTATCGGATATAGACACAGGTTATACAAGCAGAGGTCACCACGGGGCTCAGAAAGAGGGTCAGGAAAATTCAGAGAGAGGGTCAGAAAGAATGGGATATAGACACCGGGAGAGAGGTTGATGAGGATGAGGTGGATGATGGCGACCGTGGGCGATGGATGTTGCAGAATGTAAGCAATATGGATGAGAGCGTCAGAGGCATTTGATGGGCGGCCCACTCAGCATCATTGACGGGGCCATCAAGTATATATTCGTTTCTTGACGATAGGACAAGAAAACAGTAAGCGCATACCCCCGTCTGTGTTTCAATCTGTAAGTCATGGGGCGTAAGGGACGATACGGCTCCACGTAAGCCGCCACCTCCCTCACTGGCAGAAATGCTGACCCTGTGCTCGGACATCTGTCCCATCCCGCCGCCTGCCATGACTCCTTGACGGAGGAAAAATAGAATGGTGATTATCTCCCTGCCCTTCCACCTATTATATATTTATTACTGTCCGGTAAACATTCTAAAGACACTTGGCATCGGGTATAACAGTCGCGCCCTCTGGGTCTGTGGGCAAAAGCATGCTCACGGCTCTCAGTTTGACATCGGGTATAACAGTCGCGTCTCTTCGAGACTAAGCTATTGGACATGCTCTTAGCCATTGATTATTCT